>BNJU01002041.1_pt1 | contig 245837 bp, 289 predicted proteins | sample 8539281 | NCBI WGS metagenome assembly BNJU01 (sample SAMD00202456, study PRJDB9452) | human saliva metagenome | isolation source: human saliva | place: Japan | reverse complement strand
GGTCCCGCGCAAGTCCCTGATTCCTCCTCGCGCTGAGACTCCAGTGGGGTGAGCTGCCTGGGGTGAAGTCATCAGCCGGTTCACCGGACATAGCGGACGCGGTCGCCCGTAGCCGCCTTGCCAGCCTTGGGCGTGCACTGCACGAGGTCGGGTGCTACTGCGGGAGGTTGGGTGTACTCCAGGTAGGTAGGGACCTTCGTGCAGTGCGCACAACCCTGGCCAGTAGATCCCACCCTCGTGGAGTAGACCGCACCAGAAGAGGACATGCCCGAACCGGCATCAGACATGCACCGTCAGCAACCTGAAGAGGGGCCAGGATGTCCACATCGGTGACAAAAGGCCCAGACCGTTCTCGTGGTGACGAAGCAAAACCGCATGATTTCAAGGTTCTCGTTCACGCGACCTGGAGTTCGAACATCCCTTTGTCACCGATATGGACACCAACAGGCCGATTCCCGAAAAGAGTCCAGTGCAGCACCCAGCGTTAACACCGCAGTGGCGGCACCGATTTTAAATTTCTCAGAAAAACACTCCTATCCCCACTCCTGCAACAAGGTTAACGAAGATCATCGACAGCCTTGATAAAAACCCTCAGGCCGTTCAGAATGAATATTATGACCGCTTTTAACGTTGTCGACTAGAGTGTTACGAGAGAAGCGAGTGGACACGCGACGCATCACGATCATCCATAGCACCGAGCAGTACCCCACGATCATCATAGTAGCCCCGCATATTTGACGGATGAGCAGCATGCAAAAGAATTGACGGACAGCGCACAGCCTTCAACATCTCCACCTGATCAAAACCTGCAAACCACGAGAAATCATAGAAGGTCTCACCAAATCGTAAGTCATAGGCGCCCGTACCATCCTGCAAGTTAGCCGTCAAGTCGAAGAACTCATTGACATGCAGCTCAGGAGGATAATACCAAAGGCGCGGTATTTCGCCAGGGTGGCGCCTCATGTAATCGAGGGCAGGGACGCTTAACAAACACATCAAAGTTCTTTTGCCCAAGAACTTGCGCAAGATAGGTGTGCTCAAGCGAGTAGCGGGTGAAATTTCGTTCACCGCTTCGCAAAAAATGATGCATATCGCGAAACCCGAGCCAGGCAAATGTCTTCTCAGCCCTTCCAGGTTCAGTCGCAAAGAACGGCGCATCCTCAATCAATAAACCAGTGACAGCTGCGGAGCCCTGGCGGCAACGATGGTCGCCAACAGACCTCCCGAAGAGTGACCGGAGATCAAGACTGGAGACTTGACGACGTGCTGGATAAACCACACGAAATCAACTGCATTCTTGATCGCCGTATAATCTGCCGGATTTTTACTCGATCCACCATGGCCATAACAGTCGACCGCAAACACGTGATAGCGTTGAGATAGTTCTCGAAGCACCGCACTATAGTCCCTCCACGTTGTTTGCTGGCCGTGGACCAACATGAGCGGCGAACCATTGGCCGGCCCCTCACCATAGTGAATGATTGCACCGCTCGGCAGCGTTACCTGCCTTTCAACAAAACCAGCACGACGAACAACCGCCTCCGCAGCCCTGATCATACGTCATATTTCGATGAGCATAATAAGTCACACCTCCCCCGAGCAGGCCAAGCACGGCGCAAATGATTATCAGCACACGCACCCTCTTTCGCTTAGTTTTCAGTATTGTCATGTGCCGCACGATGATCTCCCTCCACGTGACGAGCAGCCTGCACAAAGAACTGCGTATCCATCAAGGCGAGCCCCCGGTCGATGTCGCCAATAAGTAGGAGCTCATCACCAGCCTTAATGTTGAAAACCTTTCTGGCACGCACCGGAAGCGTAAGTCTCCCATCCTGATCGATCACAACGGTGCCAAATATGTATTTGCCGGGGCGATCGAGCATGGCAACAAATGAAGTGTCACCGTTGACAAGATCGTCGATCGCAACATCGAACACCTGCGCTAACCGAACGCATGAGGAAATGTCGGGATTACCACCCGGAGCCTCCCACTTGGCAATGGTCTGTCGAGAGACACCAACCTTGTTTGCCAACGCTTCCTGAGTCCAGCGATGCTTTTTACGCAAGGTGGCGATGTTACTACTAATCATAAACAAATAATAAAACAGACACACTATGGTCGTCAATCAAACAATACAGACACAATGAGGTTTGCATGTTAAAAATAGTGGCATCCACCCCTGTTTGAATCACACCAGAACCCACTCTTCACCAGTCCTGATCTGACGACCTTCCTGGGGCGGGCCACCCTGGTCCTGACCAAGGACGCCGAGCACCGCATGAGCCGGGTCCTGCTGCGCAAGTCCTGAGCGCCCGTCCCTGAAGCCACCGTGAAGGCGGTCTGAAACCGGAGGGCAGCAGGCTCACGGTCATGACAGCACAGGAAACACGCACGGCTCCGATGAGCATCCTCGTCGTCGGCCTCGGAGTCATCGGGACAACCTACGGATACCTCTTTCAGAAGGCCGGTCACCGCGTCGAGCACCTGGTGCGGCAAAGCAGCACGAGGGCCCTCAGTCAGCCTCGCTCGAGGTCGAGATCCTCGATGGCAGGCGTGACCCGAAAGGCTCGCTGTCCCGGGACCAGTACAACGTTCACCACCGGGAGACGCACCAGCTACGACCTCATCGTGGTCTCGGTGCCGCAGGGCAGGATCGCTGAGGTGATGGCCGACCTCCGCACGGGTGGGATCGAGGGACCCGTGCTTCTGTTCTGCGGGATTCTGGGGAGAACGCGAGGAGCTCGACCGTTTGATGGCCGGCCGCGACGTCCTCCTGGGGTACCCGGTGGCGGGCAGGGAGCATCACGGAGAACGGCTCACCTGCTGCGTCTTCGACCACGTCATGCTGGAGCGGCGAGACAGAGCCCGTTTCCCGGGCTACGAGAGGGTGGAGGCGCTGTTCGGCTCCTGCGGTATCGGCCTCGAGCATCCCCACGACATGCTCGAGTGGATCTGGCTGCATATGGCGATCAACGCCGGCGTCGGTGCCGTGGCAGCAATGTACGGCGACGTCGAGGACACGACGCGCGCCGCCGAGCAACTCATGGGCTCTCCAGGATGCTCGCCCGGGTGGTCAGGGCGATCCGGGAGACATCGAGGATCGTGGCCTCGCGCGGTGTTGATCTGAGGCGGTACCGCGGCGAGCTGCTCGTCTACCGGCTGCCGACTGCCGTGTCCGCACCCCTCATGAAACGGATGTTCGCCAGGAGTCTCCTCACCCGACGGATCATGACGCTGCACGGCAACACCGCTGACCTGTTGTTCGTGTGCCGGACCGTCTACGAGCAGGGCCGGACCAACGGGATCTCTGCGCCCATCTTCTACAAGAGCTACGAGGAGGCCCGCAGCAAGGCCTCTCGCCACGATCAGCACCTACCTGGCATGGGCCACGAACGGAACGAAACGACGTGAAGCCCGAGCGGCGTCGCACTGAAGCCGCTGTGAAACCGCCAGGGGTCCAGCCTGCCGGCATGGCAACACGAACAGCAAGCGGATCGCCCTCATCGGGCGAGCCCGCGGCCATCCGGACCGATGGCCTGACCCGGACCTTCGGGTCCTTCACCGCCGTCGACGACCTCGACCTGGAGATCCCCACCGGCATCGTCTACGGACTGCTCGGCCCCAACGGAGCCGGGCAGTCGACGGCGCTGCGCATGATCACCACCCTGCTGGCGCCCACCCGGGGTCGGGCGACGGTCCTGAGGGCACGACGTCGTCCGCGAGCGCCATGCGGTGCGCAGCCTCATCGGGGTGACGGGGCCAGTACGCCAGCGTTGATGAGATGCTCACCGGGGTGGAGAACCTGCGGCTCTTCGGTCGCCTGCTGGGCCTTGACGACGTCGGGCACGCGAGCGGGCTGACGAGCTCGCTGGCCGCCTTCAGCCTCACCGAGGCCGGCGGCAAGCGGGTCAGCGGCTACCCGGTGGGATGAGGCGTCGGCTGGACCCTGGCGGTCTCGCTCATCTCCCGGCCCCCGCTCGTCTTCCTCGACGAGCCCACCACAGGTCTGGACCCGCGCACGCGTGAGCAGATGTGGGACGTCATCCGTTCCCTGGTGGAGGGCGGCTCCACGATCCTGCTGACCACCCAGTACCTGGAGGAGGCCGACCGCCTGGCCCATCGGGTCGGCATCATCGACACCGGACGGCTCATCGCCGAGGGCACGCCCAATGAGCTCTAGGGCGACCGGGTGGGCAGCAGCTCCTCGTCCTGACCCCGACGACCCCCGAGGACCAGGCCGCCACCGCCGCGATCATCGAGCGGGTGACCGGTCACGCTCCGGCGGTCGTCGACCAAGGTACTCATCTGCAGACACCGCTGAGCGAGGCGTCGGTGGCCACCGAGGTGCTCGTGGCCCTGCGCGACGCCGACCTGTCCCCAGAACTGTCTCCCGTGGACCGCCCCAGCATGGACTCGGTCTTCGCGGCCCTGACCGACCGTCCCCGAGACGACGAGGCCTCGCTCACTTCCCCGTCCGCCTCGTCCTTCAGACGTCAAGGAGCAGTCATGACCGCCCCAGCAGCAGCCGCAACCACCCCTGACCAGTACCGCGCTCTCCCCGGCGTCTCCTGTTTCAGCGAGGCGAGGCTCGTCCCGGACACCCTGGCCATGGCCTGGCGCTCGCTCATCACCATGGTGCGCAACCCCGGAGAGTTCTACGACATCCTCATCCAGCCGGTGATGTTCACCGTCCTGTTCGGCGAGCTCTTCGGCGGCGCCATCGCCGGCGATGTCAAGGCCTACCTGCCCAACGATCGTCCCAGGGGCTCATCATCATGAACGCCCTGACCACGAGCCAGAGCGTGGGCGTGGACCTGCGCGAGGACATGGACAAGGGGCGTCTTCGACCGCTTCCGCACCATGCCGATGTCCCGTATCGCGCCGGTCCTGGGGCCCCATGGTCTCCGACGTGCTGCGCCACCTCATCTGCACCTCGCTGACCGTGCTCACCGGCTACGTCCTGGGCTACCGGCCTGAGAACGGCTGGTCGGGGACGGTCGGCGCCATCGCCCTGGCGGCGGGCTGCGCCTGGGCCATCGCCTGGATCTTCCTCTTCCTGGGGACGGTCTTCCTCGGCCCAGGCGGTCACCTCCTTCACGGTGATCGTCCTGTTCCCGCTGACCTTCCTGTCCAACGCCATGGTGCCCACCTCGACGCTGCCGGGCTGGCTCAAGACCTTCGTGCGCCACAACCCGGTCTCACACATCGTCGACGGCGGCCGCTACCTGCTGGACGGAACAGCGGGTTCGGCTGGGGACGTACGTGCCGCGATCATCGGCTCGCTCCTGGTCCTGGCCGTCATGGCCCCCTGACGGTCTTGCGCTACCAGCGGCGCAACGCCTGAGCCGTAAGTCAGGGACTCAGCCGACCTCGCCCGCCAGACGGCCGGCGAGGTCGGCCGCATGAGCCACGAGCTCGCCGCGGTCCAGGAGCCGGATCCTCACCTCGGCCTGCGCCAGCGCTCGCGCGTCGAGCTGCTCGATCCGGCTGTGCAGGTAGTCGTGGGAGAGCAGACGGCAGGTCTGGTTGGTGCCCACGGCCAGAGCGGTGGCGACCAGCTCGGCACCCACTGCCCGCCGGTCAGGGTCCGCGTCCTCAGCAGCCACGACGGACAGGCCGACGGCCGCGACGAAGGCCATGATCGTGGGAATGTCACGCTGCCGTGGGGCGGGGTCGGACAGGATGTCACGCAGCAGCGAGGTGGCTCGGACCCGGACGGCATCGGGCGTCGAGCTCGACGGCGTCGTCGGGGCTGAGCCTCGACGTCGGTGATCAGGCACATGCTCAGGATGTAGAGCTCCCACTGGGAGCCAGATCCCAGGATGGTGCGCCAGTGCCCGGCATAACGCAGGCTCACGCGCTGGATGAGGGCGGCGGTGCGCGCGTTCCCGCGAGTGAGCTCCAGCTCGCCGCGCACAGAACGAGCGATGAAGCGCATGGTTCCCGGCAGGTCGACGGGCTCCAGGCTCTCCAACAGCCTGTCCGCTGTCTCGGGACGCGGATCGAGGTAGACCGCGCAGTAGGCTCCCTCCATCCGCAGCGTGGTGCGGAAGAACTCGCCCCAGCTGGGCAGAACCCGGTCCAGGAGCACCTGGGCGCGCGAGCAGGCGTCAACGACCTGGCTGTAGCGCCCCAGTGACATGAGAACCTGCAGCCGGTGGAGGTGAAGCTCGAGCAGGTGAATGCCGGCCAGGTCATGCCGTGGAGCCGACCCAGAAGAGTCTCGATGGTTCTCAGCGAGGACTGGGGATCGCCGTCGTCCTCCTGCTGAGCGGCCAGGCAGCGAGTCGCCGCCCAGGCGACCCAGGGATCGGCATCACCTATCAGCTCGGGCCACTGCTCGTCGCCCGCACGTAGAAACCGCCTAACGCGATTAAACGATCCCTCGCCGTCGAAGGAGGCCGGCAGGAGTGAGCGGACCTGCGTGGGCACGTGACTCAGGAGCCCGAACAGGGTGACGCACAGGGCCAGGACGCTCAGGCCCGCCTCGTTGCCGCGCAGGTCCTGGGCCGGTTGGACGGCGGGACCGATGAGGCGCGGGCCGTAGTCAGCGATGCGCTCATAGCTCCAGGTGACGCTCCACAGCCGCATGAGTGCAGCGCCGATGAGGCAGATCGCGTCACGCAGGTCCGCCGGCAGGTGATCCGAGCCGTGGTCATCGGCCTGTGCCAGGAGCCGGTCGAGCTGCTGAAGGATAGCGGCTTCATCGTGGGCGACCTGCTGGAAGAGGCGGTCGTGGTAGCGCGCCTCAGGGTGACGGGCATCGCCGAAGTCACCGACGTCGATGGGGAAGCGGATCTGAGAGCACAGGTCCACCGCCCATCGGTGCAGAGCCGCACGGGCCGCGGTCTCGTCACCGGAGGCGGACAACTGCTCCAGGGCGAAGTCACGGACGGTGACGAGCATGTGGAAACGGGGCAGGCCATTGTCACGCACCACGAGCAGGGAGTGGGAGACCAGTGCATCGAGGAGATCGGCGGCCTGCGCACCGACGAGCGCCTCCGCGGGCAAGAGGGTGAAGCCGTCGGCGAGCAGAGCCAGCCGAGCCAGGGCTCGACGCTCGGATGCGTCGAGCAGGTTCCAGGACCACTCAATGACCGCTCTCAAGGTGCGCTGACGGGCCGGGACGTCACGCGCGGCGGTGAGCAGATCGGGTCTGCCGGGCAGTCGCTCGGCGATCTGGCCGACCGACAGGCTGCGGGTGCGCGCGGCGGCCAGCTCGATGGCCAGGGGATGCCCTCCAACCGCGCTAGGAGCTCGCCCAGGTCGTCATCGTCGATGACCTGGCCGGGGCGAGCGGCCAGAGCGCAGGCGCGGAACAGCTCGGTCGATGAGGCGGTATCGAGGGCCTCGAGGCGGTGGACGTGCTCCGCAGCCAGGTCGAGGGGGCGACGCGAGGTCGCCAGGACGCGCAGGTCGGGGCAGGCTCCCAGGAGCAACCCGATGAGGTCGGCCATCTCGTCGGCCAGATGCTCGCAGTTGTCCAGGACCAGGACGGTTCCGGGCTGGGCGAGGGCGGCGGCCAGATCGCGGCGCGGGTCACCGTCGACCACTCCGGGGCGTCCGACGGCATCGAGCAGGACCCTGACCAGATCGGCTCCGGGTGACACCTCGGCCAGGGCGACGACGTAGACGGCTGGGCGGCGGCTGCGGGCCGCCACCACCTGGGCCAGGGTCGTTTTGCCGACCCCGCCGGGACCGGTGAGCGTCACCAGACGGTGGGTGCTCAGGGCCTTGAGAACACCGGTCACGTCCGCCTCTCGTCCCAGGAAAGTGCTCGGGCTCGGGCTCCAGGCCGTGGCGCACGGGGCTCTCAGTGGCCAGGACGGTCTCGTGGGCGGCTCGCATGGCCGGGCCGGGCACCGCTCCCCGTTCACGCAGCCAACGGCGGTACTGCTCATAGATCTCCAGGGCCGCAGCGGGTGAACGCACCCAGGACTCAGCGCGCATGAGGGCGGCCAGGACGGTCTCGTCACCACTGTCGCGCTGGGAGGCCTCGCGCAGCAGGGCCACGGCCCGCCTCGTGCTCACCGGCGGCCTCCAGGGCGAGCCCCCGGTCGCGGCGGGCCTCCCTCGGCCTGCCGGGCGGCCCGCTCCGCAGGCGTGCCACGGGGTGGCTCCTGCTCCGAGGGTGTTGTCCGCATCAGCGCATGCGGGCACCTGGGGCAGGGAGTCGGTGAGGTCGAGGACCTGCTCCCACTGACCCGCGACGGCGCAGGCTCGGGCCCGCTCCGCCCGATCCGACAGATCCCGGACATCGACATCCGTCTTCGGCAGCGCCAGCCGGTAGCCGTCGCCGCTGCGCTCGACGGAGCCCCTCCCCAACGACGGCGCGCACCCGGGAGACGACGACGTGCAGCGCTCGCAGGGGGTCTGGGCCGGGAGGGTCGCCCGGCCACAGGGGCCTCAATGAGGGCGCCGTCGCTCATCCCTGGGCGTCCCGGGCTGCCGGCGAGCGCGGTGAGCAGGTCAAGACTCCTCCCGCTCAGGACCGTACCGCGCCAGGTCGGCGGGTCCGTCAGGAGAGCCAGGCGGTACGGGAGGTCACGAGGCCTATTCTCACCCCATCACCGTGAGGCGGTGCTCCACGACGTCGGGGCTGGTCGCGACACCGGCCACCACCATCTGACGGCGGCGGCTGCGAGGTCCTCAGGTGAGACTCAGGTGCTAGAGAAGCAGCAAAGGCTTGAGACGACATGCGCTTGAGCAGAGTAGACACATCCGGGACGTCATCGTGAGGGCCATCGTCAGAAAGAGTAAAACGTTGAGCCTTCATCGTATCCATGACAGCGCCGATGGACGATGTGGCCCTGAGGTCCGGGTCCCCAGCGTCACCCCTTCGGCAGCACACCAACCCTTCGGGGGCCCTGCTTTGAAGGCATCTCCCACCTGAAAAAGCCGAAGCGCTTGCTGCCCCGGCGATCGGGGAAGAACACGGCGACGATCGTGTCGGCACCGTGGTCGAGGTGATCGGCGATCACGGAGTCGATGGGCTCGGACTCAGGGACCGCAAGGATCCTGGTGTCATTGAGGTAGTGGTTGCGCCTGAACAGCTCCCGCCCCTGAGTCGTACCGAGGAAAAGCCCCTACAGCGCGCGCCGCATCACGCCGCGTCGTCTTGGTGTCACTCATCTCGCCAGCTCCCTGAGTGCTGTTCCATCCAGTCGATTACCTGCTTGTATGACTCGTCGTAAGACGTCCCCCAGTATGGCATGGTCGTTCCTCCCAGTACTTGGATGGGACGGGTCTCACGGTCGCGGTCCCGATGGTACTGGTGAGAGTGGATGCAACCATGACGCGTGTCGATCCGAAACACGGGCTGCCAGCCGTCATCAGGGGCTAGATCGCCACTCATGCTGGAGCGCATAGTCGACCACGCGCCCTCTGTAGGGTCCTCAACCGTATGACTATCCGGTGGCGCCCCTGGCCCGGCGATCGGGCCGACATCGATCGGGTAGGTCTCGTCCTCACACGCGTGGATCGGCGGAGGACGGTATCCGCCGTCGGGCAGGTCCATGCTCGCTCCGCTCGATTTTGATAGACGCTCGTATCCCAAACGGTTATATCAAGTAGATCGGCACAACATTGGGGCTGAGGCACAGACGTCACCCACTACACGGCCACGCCGTGCACCTGCAGTTCCAGAACCTTCAATGGCCCTGTGCCCCGCCCATAGGTTCTGGGCGGGGCTCATAGATCGGGCATGATGCCTTCTGAAGGCAGGAAGGGAAACCGCCGTCAGCTCACAGGCTGAGGTTGTTCTTGACGGTGTCGGCCAGGGGATCGGGCCACGCGGTCGGCCTCCTCCCTGGGGCGGCCTCGACCATGACGCGCACGAGCGGCCCGGTGCCCGAGGGGCGCAGCAGGGACGCAGCCGGTCTCGCCCAGGTCCTTCTCCGCGGAGGCCACGGCGTCCCGCACGGCCTTGTTGGGCTGGCGGCGCCTGTCCCACGATTCTTGACGTTGATGAGGGTCTGGGGCAGGCGGGTGACGACGCTGGCAGCTCGGCCAGCGTCTTGCCGGTGCGCTTGACGCGCGCAGCCACGTGCAGGGGAGGGTGAGCACGCCGTCACCGGTGGTGGCGTGGACGGGTGTCGATGACGTGCCCGGACTGCTCGCCGCCCAGGGGTGTAGCCGCCCTGGAGCATCCGCTCGAGCACGTAGCGGTCGCCCACGCCGGTCTGGACGGTGCGGATGCCGTGCTCGCAGCTGGCCAGGATAGAGGCCGAGGTTGCTCCATGACGGTGACGACGAGCGTGTCGGAGCCGAGGTGCCGTCGGCCTTCATGCCGATGGCGAGCATGCCCATGATCTGGTCACCGTCGACGAGCTTTCGCCGTCGGCGTCCACGGCCAGGGCAGCGGTCGGCGTCGCCGTCGTAAAGCCACGCCCATGTCCGCCCCGACCGCCGTGACGTGGTCTCTGCAGCTGCTCGGGGATGGGTGGAGCCGCAGCTGTCGTTGATGTTGAGACCATCCGGAGGCGTTGATGACGATGACCCTCGGCGCCGGCAGCCCGCAGCGCGGCGGGCCGACGACGGAGGCGGCGCCGTTGGAGGCGTCGACGACGATGCGCAGGCCGGACAGGTCGGTGGCGACGGAGTCGACGAGGTGGTTGATGTAGTTCTGATCGGCGACGGTCTCCCCTTGATGACGCGGCCGACGTCGGCGCCGGTGGGCGGTCGTTGACCTTTGCCCAGGAGGGCCTCGATCTCGTCCTCGACGGCGTCGGCGAGCTTGTAGCCGCCGCGGGCGATGAACTTGATGCCGTTGTCCGGGAAAGGGTTGTGGGAGGCGGAGATCGCGACGCCCAGCTCGATGTCCTGGGTGGCCGTCAGGTGGGCGATCGCCGGGGTGGGCAGGACGCCCACGCGGGTGACGTCGATGCCGGAGGAGGCCAGGCCCGCAGCTGATGGCGTGGTCGAGGAACTCTCCGGAGGCGCGGGTGTCGCGACCCACGATCGCGCGGGGGCGGCCGCCGCGAGCCCGTGCGGCGGACGTGTCCTGGTCGGGACGCGGGCCGCAGCCTCACCGAGCTGTACGGCCAGGGTGGGCGTGAGCAGGGTCGTTGGCCAGGCCGCGTACGCCGTCGGTTCCGAAGAGACGAGCCATGGAAATCCTCCTGAAGGGGTGACGAAACAGCACCCATCCTGCCACGGGGCGCCCGAACATCGGTGACCAACCTTCGGCCAGCAGCACAGGTCTGATGTCCTGTGCAGTCGACCTCGGCCCGGCGGCTCGCGCCCGAGATCGCGCACCCCACCTGGGCGCATCGACTGCCCGCCGGGACTCGCGTATCGACTGGCGGTGCCGCCCGGGAGGCCCCCTGCCACCCGCGATACGACGACGGCGGCCGCCCAGGAAGGGACGACCGCCGTCGTAGCGGACGGGGAGGGTCCCGGCCGGCTCGGCCAGGACCTGACCCGATCAGCGCTTGAGTACTGAGGGGCGCGGCGGGCCTTGTGCGAGACCGGCCTTCTGCGCTCCACGATGCGCGAGTCGCGAGGAGGAAACCGGCCTTCTTCAGGGTGGCGCGGTTGGCCTCACGGTCGATCTCGTTGAGCGCGGGCGATGCCCAGGCGCAGAGCGCCGGCCTGGCCGGAGACGCCACCGCCGTTGATGCGGGCGACGACGTCGAAGCGGCCCTCGAGGTCCAGGATGGTGAAGGGGCGCGCACGAGCTGCTGGTGCAGCTTGTTGGGAGAAGTGAGTCCTCCAGGGAGCGGCCGTTCAGCGTCCACTGGCCGGTGCCGGGAACGAGGCGCACGCGAGCGACGGCCTCCTTGCGGCGACCAGGCCGGAGCCGGGGCGGTGATGGACTGGCCGCGACCCGGAGCGGACTCCTCGGTCTCGGTGGTGTAGCTGGAGGGGCGTTCTCCTCGTCCAGCGCGTCAATGTCGACAGTGGTCTCAGCCACGATATGTCCTTTGCTTGTCGCTGGGGTGCCGAGCGCTGGAGCGCTTACTGGGCGACCTGGGTGATCTCGAACGGCTTCGGGCTCTGGGAGGCGTGCGGGTGCTCAGCACCCGCGTAGACCTCGAGCTTCTTGAGCTGGGCGCGACCGGAGCTTGGTGTGGGGAACCATGCCCTTGATGGCCTTCTCGACGGCGCGCTCGGGGCGGGTGGCCAGCAGCTCGCGGTAGGAGACGGCGGTCAGACCACCCGGGTGGCCGGAGTGGCGGTGAGCGAACTTCTTGTCAGCCTTGCCGTTGGTGAGAGCCACCTTGTCGGCATTGATGATGACGACGTAGTCGCCGCAGTCCCTCGTTGAGGCGAACTGGGGCTTGTGCTTCCCCACGGAGCAGGGTGGCGGCCTGAGCCGCGAGTCGACCCAGGACGACGTCGGTGGCGTCAATGACGTACCAGTTCTTCTCGACGTCGCCGGGCTTCGGTGTGTACGTGCGCACGGGCGTTGCCTTCGTTTCTCTTGGCGAGTGGGCACGCCGAAGCGCGGTGAAAGCGTTCGCGGTTCGGCGAGACCACCATGGTCAGGTGAGTGGTCGGAGCACAGGCGATCCGGGGCGAGTGGGACGGCACCGCGGACACGCACACGTGTGCTGCACGACGATTGCCAACAGTACCGGGCGCCCCGCGGAAGGGTCAAAAGGTGCGGCTTTCCCCGGTTCCGTGAATCGCACCACGCGGCCAGGCGAGCCCCTGACCGCCGATCAGCAGCTCAGACGCCAGGGTGGTGCGGGCCGCGCTCGGCCTGGGCGGCGAGCTCGTCGTCGGCCGGGTAGGTGATCTCCTCCAGGGTCAGTCCCGTGCGGCGGGGCGACGGGGGCGGCGCCTGGCGCGTGCGGGCGTCAGGAGCTCGCGCGGCCAGGGTGACCGGCTTGCGTCCCTGCCCGACGGCGAGGCCCGCCCCACCAGGGAGCGGACCATGGAGTGGCAGAAGGCGTCGGCGACGACGCTCAGGTCACGAGCCCGGCATCCGGCCCCTGCGTCGGCCCAGCCTCGGCCCGGCGCCACTGCAGGGTGCGCAGGGTGCGGATGGTCGTGGCACCCTCGCGGGGCTTGCAGTAGGACAGGGAAGTCGTGCTCGCCGAGCAGGGGCCGGGCACAGGCGTCCATGGCCTCGACGTCGAGCACCTCCGGGCAGCCATAGGGACGGTGGCGCGCCGGGCGGGGTCGCGCGGGGCGGCGGCGTCGGCGATCCGGTAGGTGTAGCGGCGGCTCAGGGCGCCGAAGCGGGCGTCGAGGCCTCCGGCACGGTGCGCCCCGGTGACGACGACGTCGCTCGGCCCCGCGCAGCGTGCGCGGCCAGGCTCTCCTGGGCCTCGCGGGCCAGGACGCCCGCCAGCCGGGTGAGCAGGGCGGCCTCGGGGAGGCGCTCGGGAGCGTCCGGGCAGTGCGGCCCAGGCCTCGGGGCTCACATCGAGGTGGGCCACCTGGGCGGCGGCGTGGACGCCGGCGTCGGTGCGTCCGGCCACGGTGAGGCGGACGGGCTCACGCAGCACGGTGGCCAGGGCGGAGGTGAGGGACCCCCTCGACGGTGCGCAGCCCGGGCTGGGCGGCCCACCCGGAGAAGAAGGTGCCGTCGTAGGCCAGGTCGAGGCGGATGCGTGGCATGCCCCCATTGAACCGCACCGGCTTCCCGCGCTTCCACTAGGCTCGCGGCCGTGAGCACAACGACTCTGTCCGTGGACTGCGGCGGCGGCGGCATCAAAGGCCTCGGTGCTGGACTGCGAGGGCAACATCATCTCCGCGCCGTGCGCACCCCGACCTACCCGCTGCCGCCGACGAAGCTGGTGGAGACCATCGCCTCGCTGGCCTCCCAGCTGCCGGAGCGCGGACCGGGTGACGGTGGGGATGCCGGGCATGATCCGCCACGGGGTCGTCATCGCCACGCCGCACTACATCACCAGGGACGGTCCCGCGCTCCAAGGTGCTGCCCGACCTGGTGGAGCCTGGGGCCCGCTTCGACATGGGCGCCGGCGTCTCCAGGGCCCTGGGCATCCCTCCCTGGTCCTCAACGACGCCGAGGTCGCCGGGGCCGGTGTCGTCACGGGCCACGGCCTGGAGATGATCGTGACCCTGGGCACGGGCCTGGGCAACGCCGTCTTCGACAACGGGCTCCTGGCCCCGCACGTGGAGGTCTCCCAGGGGCCCGGTGCGCTGGGGACTGACGTACGACGACTACATCGGCGAGCACGAGCGCCTGCGCCTGGGCGACGCCCACTGGTCGCGCCGGGTGCGCCGCGTCGTCGACGCCCTGCGCCCCATGTACCTGTGGGACCGCCTCTACCTGGGCGGCGGCAACTCGCGCCGGATCACGGCGGCCCAGCTGGCCAAGATCGGCGACGACGTCGTCGTGGTCCTCAACGAGGCCGGTATGACCGGTGGCGCCCGCTGCTGGGACATGGCCCGTCCCCCCCTCAGATTCCCGTTACTCCGTCCGTCGCCGCGGCGCCTCCCGCCACGGGTGAGCCGGTTCTTCGACGCGACACCCGGCCGCATCACCGGGACTCAGCACCAACAGTCCCTTGCCGAGGGCGCATCACCTTCTATCTTGCCGATAGTTTCTTGCGACGTGCCCACGGCGGCACCCTCATCGTGCAAGGGAGGCACTATGCGTATCAGGGTCCCCTGCGAGCCGGCCGATCAGCCGCGTGCCGCTGCGAGCCCGCAGACGGTGGAGCGGATGATCCGCCTGGGCTACGAGGTCCTGGTGGAGCGCGGCGCCGGGGCGCGGGCGCAGTTCCCCGACGAGGCCTACGAGGGCCGCCGGGGCCAGCCGGCCGGCGGGGCCCGGGTCTGGGGCTGCGACGTCGTGGTGAGCGCCTCGGCCCCCGGCGAGGAGCACCTGGCGCTCATGAGCCGGGGCGCGGTCCTCATCTGCCGGCTGGACCCGGCGCGCCACCCCGAGCTCCTCGAGTCGCTGCGCGAGCGCGGCATCACCGCTCTGGCCCTGGACGTGGTCCCCGAGGATCTCGCGGGCGCAGTCCCTGGACGTGCTCTCCTCGCAGGCGAACCTGGCCGGTTACCGCGCCGTCATCGAGGCGGCCTCCCACCTGGGCAGGCTGTTCAGCGGGCAGGTGACCGCCGCCGGCAAGTTCCCGCCCGCCACCGTCTACGTCATCGGCGCGGGCGTGGCCGGCCTGTCAGCCATCGGGACCGCCTGCTCCCTGGGCGCGCAGGTGCGCGGCTCCGACGTGCGCCCGGAGGTCGCCGACCAGGTTCGTTCCATGGGGGCGCAGTTCGTGCCGCTGCCCAGCGCCCAGGAGGTGTCCTCCGACGGCTACGCCAAGGAGATGAGCGCCGACCAGGCGAGTGCGGCCAACGCGCTCTACGCCCAGCAGGCCGCCGAGTCCGACGTCGTCATCACCACGGCGAGCATCCCGGGGCGCCGCGCTCCCGGTGCTCCTGGACCGCTCCGCGATCGAGGCCATGCGCCCCGGATCGGTCATTATCGACATGGCGGCGGGCACCGGCGGCAACACCGAGCTGACGGTGCCCGGTCGGGTGATCACCACCGACGGCGGTGTCACGATCGTGGGGCACACGGACCTGGCCGGGATGCTGCCCTCGCAGGCGACCCAGCTCTACGGGCGCAACATCGTCAACCTGCTGAGCCTGGTCACCCCCGACAAGGACGGGACCCTCGCCCTGGACCTGGACGATGAGGTGGTCCGGGCCATCACGGTCACCCACGACGGCGAGCTGCCTGTGCCCGCCTCCCCGATCCAGGTCTCGGCCGCCCCGCCGCGGGCCAGCCCGGAGCGGACGGCCGCCGACGACGCAGCCGCCCAGGAGGCCGCCCGCGCGGCCCAGGCGCGCTCGCGCTCCCGGCAGTGGCTGGGGCTGGCCGCCGCGACCCTCGTGGCCGCCGCCCTGGTGCTGGTGACGCCGTCGGCCGCCACGAGCCACTACATCGTGCTCATGCTCTCGGTGATCCTGGGATTCCACGTCATCTCCAACGTGACCCCTGCCCTGCACACGCCGCTGATGTCGGTGACCAACGCGATCTCGGGGAATCATCCTGGTCGGGGCGATCTCGCAGGGTCGGGCCACCCCATCCGCTCATCAGCGCCATCAGCCTGGCGGCGGTGGTCCTGGCCACGATCAACATCGTCGGCGGCTTCGCGGTCACCCACCGCATGCTCGCCATGTTCACGAAGGACTGAGGTGAGGAGCAGATGATGACTCACATCCTGATGCCGGCCACGTCGTCGAGCACGTTGATCGCCGCCGTGCCGTCGCTGCCCTCGCCGGTGGTCCTGGCCTATATCGCCGCCGCGATCCTGTTCATCCTGGCCGCGGCCGGCCTGTCCCGCCATGAGACGGCCGTGGCCGGCAACGTGGCGGGCGCCGTCGGCATGGGCGTTGCGGTGCTGGCCGCCATCGGCCTGGCTCTGAGCAACCACCCCGCACGCGGTGTGCTGCCCACGCTGCTGCTCATCGCCATGGGCCTGGCCCTGGGCTCGGTCATCGGGCTGGTGGTGGCCCGGCGCGTGGCCATGACCGGGATGCCCCAGCTCATCGCCGTGCTCAACGGGCTGGTGGGACTGGCGGCCGTCCTGGTGGGCTACAACTCCTACGTCTCCCCGACGCGCTGTCCGCCTCGCTGGGGCGCCTTCCACCTCGGGTGAGGTCTTCCTGGGCGTGTTCGTCGGCGGGGTGACCTTCACCGGCTCGGTCCTGGCTGCCGCTCAAGCTGGCCGGCCGGGTGCCGGGCGGCCCGCTGACGCTGCCGGGCCGCAACCTGCTCAACCTGGGGGCGCTCATCGGCTCCCTGGTCCTCATGGTGGGGTTCATGATGGCGCCGGCCGGCTCCGCCGCGGGCTGGGCCCTCCTGGCGGTGATGACGCTCATCGCGCTGGCGCTGGGCGCCCACCTGGTGCTGGCCATCGGCGGCGGCGACATGCCGGTGGTCGTCTCGATCGCGAACTCCCTACTCGGGATGGGCCTCCGCCTTCACCGGCTTCATGGTGGACAACGACCTGCTCATCATCACCGGGGCGCTGGTGGGCTCCTCGGGGGCCTACCTGTCCTACCTCATGTGCCAGGCCATGAACCGCTCCTTCGTCTCGGTGCTGCTGGGCGGCTACGGGACCGACTCCACCAGCGCCGCCTCGGGCGGCCCTCAGGGACCAGGGGCTCGGTGGACGAGACCAGCGCCGGCGAGGTGGCCCACCTGCTGCAGATCCGCCCGACGCGTGGTCATCACCCCCGGCTACGGGATGGCCGTCGCCCAGGCCCAGTACCCGGTGGCCACGCTGACCGAGATGCTGCGCTCGGGGGGCGTGGAGGTCACCTTCGGCATCCACCCGGTGGCGGGCCGCCTGCCCGGGCACATGAACGTGCTGCTGGCCGAGGCGAAGGTCCCCTACGACATCGTCCTGGAGATGGATGAGGTCAACGACTCCTTTCGACGACGTCGATGTCGTCCTCATCATCGGCGCCAACGACACCGTCGAACCCGGCGGCCCAGGGAGCCGGGCTCGCCGATCGCGGGCATGCCGGTGCTGCACGTGTGGGAGAGCCGAGCCGGGTCATCGTCTTCAAGCGCTCCATGGCGACCGGCTACGCCGGGGGTGGACAACCCGCTCTTCTTCCGGGAGAACACCTCCATGCTCTTCGGCGACGCCAAGGACACCGTCGAGGCCATCATCCGCGCCCTGGAGTAGGGAGCCGGGATCGAAAGCGCTCGGGTCAGTCGAGCCGGCCGCGCTCGAGGCACTCGACGCCGTCGACGCCCGTCGAGCCCGGAGAGGGACTCGATGAGGTTGACGGCGGGCCGCTGCCCGTGGAAGCGCATGACGGCGTTCATGGTGCGCCCGCGCTCTCCCGCGGATCATCTCGGTCTCCTCGAGGGTGGCGGTGAAGCCCGAGGCCGTGGCGCCTGGAGGATCTCCGGGCATGATGGCGCTGCCGACCTCGTAGTCGATGCGCACGGTCACCTCGCCGCGGCGGCGCTGCAGGCGCGAGGTGAGGGGCCCAGCAGCAGGACGACGACGTAGTCCAGCGCGACCGCCGTAGCCGCCAGGGGATCATGCCCGCTCCGCAGGCCATGCCGATGGCGGCGCTGAGCCAGACGGTCGCGGCGGTGGTCAGGCCCCGGACGGTGTCGTTGTTGACGAAGATGACCCCGGCTCCCAGGAAGCCGATGCCGGAGACGATCTGCGCGGCCACACGGCTGGGGTCGACCGCGACATCCGCGCCGGTGATCGGGGCGAAGCCGTAGGCGGACACCAGGGTGAACAGGCAGGAGCCCAGTCCCACCAGGACGTGCGTCTTGACGCCGGCGTCCTTATGGCGCAGGTGGCGCTCGGCGCCGAGCGTCAGGCACAGGATGAAGGTCGCGCGTCATGGCGACGACCTGGACCCCACGTGATTCAGGCTGAACAGCGCGTCCCACATCGTCCCCTTCCGTGTCGTCACTGTGCCGATCAGCGCCGCAGCTACCTGCCGTCCTGCGCCGATTCTAAGGGCGAGGGTGCCCTGGCGGGACGCGTCCTCGGTGATCTCTCCCCATCGCGGCGCGCGCTCAGCGCCGCTTTAGCGTGACCCGTCACCACCGTTCTCCCGATCCTGAGGGTCTTGCAGATCCGTGTCGCTCTCCCCCATGCTCAGCCCCCGAGGGGCGGCCCGCGCCGGTCGGCTGCTGGAGCTCAGTGAGCGCCTGGCCGAGCTCGGGGCGCCGTGGCGAGGCCCTCGACGCCGCTCGAGAGGCGGCGAGATCCTTCGCGGGCCTGGCACGCGTCAGCGGATCGTCCACCTGCCCGATCTCGCCCGAGGGCACTGTCGGTCCTGGCCGATCCCGCCTGCGCGAGGCCCGCCGGATCCGCGAGGGGTGTCGGCATCTCGCAGGAAACGGTCCGGATCCGACGGCGCCTGACCCAGCAGGGACTACGACGCCCATGCGCTCCGGGCCTGGCGCAGGCGCTGTGCCGTCTCGCCGTCGATCTGAGCGCAGCCGGTGATCTGCGCGACGCCCTGGCCACCGCGCAGGAGTCCGTCGACCTCTATCGGGAGCCTGCGTCGGGATAGCCTCCGACGACGAGACCGGGCCTGGCTCAGGGCACTCACCACGCTCGCCTGCTGTCTGAGTGAGTCCGGGCGGCCGAGCGACGCCTTCATCACCGCGCAGCAGGCGCTCACCGTCCGACGGCGTCTGGTCCAGCTCGATCCGGATGTGCACACGGGTCCGCCGGCTCGCGGCGGACCCTGAGCAGCCTGGCGCCGCGCCTGCGCACGGTGGGGCTACGTCGATGAGGCCCTCGACCAGGCCCGGGAGGCCGTCGGGTCTCTACCGCCGCCTCGATGAGGACGAGATCGGTTCCTGCACCGGTGATCTTGCCGGGAGCCCTGGAGGTCCTGGCCGCCTGCGGGGCCGCCGTCGGGCGCCGCGACGAGGCCCTGGACGCGGCCGAGGAGGCCGCTGCGCTCTTCCGAGGGACTGGCCCGCCGCGCTCCCGACGCTCTACTCCCCGAGGTCACCATGCCCTGGGGCACCCTGGCTCGGCGCCTGAGCGACGTGGGGACGGCATCATGAGGCCCTCGCCGCGGCGCAGGAGGCGGTCGGCATCGCTCGCGCTCTGGCTCCACAGCGCCCCGACACCCATCTGCCCGACCTGGCCGACGCCCTCACGGTCCAGGCCGCCTGCCTGCGTGATGGCGGCAGCCTGAACCGCGCGCTGGCTGCGGCGCGGGAGGTGGTCAGCATTCGACGCGCTCTGGTGCGCAGCCGCCCCGGCACTGAGACCCCGGCCCTGGCTGAGTCCCTGTACGTCCTCGCCGTCTACCTGTACACGGCCGGGCAGCTGCAGGAGTCCTTCGCGATGGCCTGGGAGGCCATCGACATCTACCGGCAGCTGGTCCGTACCAACCCGGCTCCTCATACCGCCGACCTGGCTCGGGCGCTCAACATCCTCACCTTGAACCTCAGCCGGGCCGGGCGTGCGCACGAGGCCCTGGCTGCGGTGCAGGAGGCGGTCACCTTCTACCGGAGCCTGGCCCAGGTCGATCCGGCCGCCTACAAGCCGGACCTGGCGGCCTGCCTGCACAACCTGGCCACGTGCCTGGGTGACGTCGGGGACCGCTCCGCCGCCCTGGCCGCGATCCGGGAGACGGCGGAGATCCGCCGGGAGCTGGCAGCGCGCGACCCGGCGACGCACGCCCCGGCGCTGGCCCCGTGCCTGCACCGGCTCACCAAGCGCCTGGCCGAGGCCGGTCACCGAGGCGAGGCCCTGGAGACCGCACGGGAGGCGGTCGCCCTCTACCGGAGCCTGGCCCGCAGGCGCCCGGAGGACTTCAGCCGGGGGCTCGCCGGCGCGCTGCGAACCTATGCGTCAGTCCTCGAGTGGGCGGGCAAGGAGGCCGACGCCGCCCGCATCCGCCAGGAGAGCGAGGCCATGACGGAGGACAAGGCCTTGGAGGACTCCATCGAGGGGATTCTGAGGGGCGGCGCCGGCCCGGCGGTGCCACGGTGCAGGGCGCGGAGTGCGACGCGAAGCCGGGCGGATCAGGAACTGCGTTCTCCGCCCAGGACGTACTTTTCCCCCAAACGACTGCGGCCCACCCCCAGTGATCTGGAGGACATCGCAGTTCTCGTCGAAGAAGTACGTCCCCGATCAAGGCGCTGCTAGCGCAGGCGGCCTGTACTGACCAGAAGCTCGACCCCGTCGCCCATCAACCGAGGCCGAAGGGAACGACCACAACAGACCAACGCAACCGCACTGCTCATAGCGGCCGCCGTCCTTCCGCAGTGCCAGTGGCCGGGGATCCGCGAGAAACCAAGCGGCTGCTCGGTAGACTGCCCTACAGCAGTCTTCCTCTTCTCCCCGAGGTCCGTACCGTGACAGAGCCGTCCCCTTCACCCATACCGACGACGCCCTCAGGTCAGTCGTGGCTGGACTGGCTCGGCCCGCTAAACCACTTGTGGAAGGAGCAGCCTTTCGTCGCGTTCGTCATCACGGCACTAGTCCTCCCTCTGGCGATCTGGCTTGGCAAGCGAGCGTGGAAGACTTGGGAACGGAGACAGCGAACCCAACGCATCACCACACGCAAGCAGCAGCTTCCACCGGTTCGCCTTCCGTTCACAGTCGAGGTTGGATACCAACGGCTGACCCTGGAACCCGCGCAACCGCAGCAGAACTTCGCGCCAGAAGGTATGAGCATCGTCCGGCTTCTGAGCGCTAGGTCCACACCGGTTCCCTTCCTTGACCGCGCGGAGGCGCTCACCCGCTTGGAGACGTGGGCGCGAAGCGAGGAGCGATTCGCGATCCACGTTCTGGGCGGAGATGGCGGATCTGGGAAGACTCGCCTCGGCGTGGAGCTCTGCCGACGCCTCACCACTCCAAACACTCATCGCCAAGGTGCTGAGGTCTGGCGGGCCGGGTTCCTTCAGAACATCGAGCAGTCCGACAACACTTCGTCCAGCGACGATGCTTCGTCGCTGCTGCTCGTGGTCGACTACGCCGAGGCTCGGCCAGAAATGGTCACAGAGGTCATCAATGTTGCTCTCCGAGCAGCCGAGGATCCTGAGAGGCGGCGGGTGCGGATCGTCTTCCTGGTCCGGCGGCCATCACCGCTCTCCTCGACCCGCCAAAGGCTCCAACGAGTGGATTGACGCTCTTCGCCCACAGGAAATCCCAAGAATGAAGGGAGTCAAATCTTATTCTCGACGAAGCCCTCAACGATCATTCTCAGCGACGAGGAACTATCCGACACGGGAACGAGAGGAGCTGTCTCAGAGGCATACAGATCATTCACTGAGCCGTCAGAATCACTACCAGCGAGCGATATTCTCGAGCAACTCAGCGATCCCATGTACTCTCAGCCCACTCCTCGTCACAGTCGACGCCTTCCTGAACGCACGCCTCCCCAATCTGACTCAGCAGAGTTGCTCCCCGAGCGAGTTGTTCGAGGAAGTTCTTTGCCACGAGGAGCACTACTGGGCCGAACACTGGCCGTCAAGTCTCACCGTCAATGCCGACCGACACCACCAGACAGAAGGTACTGCAACTCCCACCGATACCCAGGGTAATCTCAATCGAAAACTGGCACGCCAGGCAGTGGCTGCCGCCACACTCACCGACATTCAGGACGAGGAGGACGCTATCAGCCTTCTCAATCTCCTTCCAGCCAATCCCGGCAAGAATACCAAGGACCTGACCAGATGGCTGCGAAACTGCTACCCACCCCACATGAACGCTAACGGACAACCAGCCCTGTGGTGCGAACATCTTGAGCCGGACCGCATCGGCGAGCACCTCGTCGCCTCCGCAGCTGACGACCTAGTACCTCTTCTCCGAGAGCTTTTGTCTCCGAGCAGAGTGGGAACGTCATCCCTACGAACCTGGACCGTCCTCGAACGCGCATCAACAGATCCTCGCCTCAATGAGCAAGTAGGACGAATCATCAACGATGTTCTAGTGGAAGTGACTCAGGCAGTTCACGCACAGACCGTCAACCTCCAGAGTCCAGACCTCACAGCAGCCTTCGCCAAACTCTTCAACGCTGTGCGCTCCCACATCGAGCCAGACGAGGCTCATGAGGCGGAACAGTCACTCTCCAATGCTGGCTACTTAACCATCTTCTTGGAATGCGAGCTTGCTCAGCGCGCAGCCGACATCACCCGTCCGACAGATGAATCGCCTGAAATCGATCGAGCGACCTATGCTTCACGGAGATTGTCACTCAGCAGATGCTTGGCTGCCTCAGGGAGACGCGATGAGGCCCTCAAAACCGCCCAAGAAGCCACCAACCTCTACCGGACCCTGGCCGAGCACAACCCAGCCGCCTACACCCCCGACCTCGCCATGTCCCTCAACAACCTCGCCATCTATCTGGACAGCAACGGCCAGCAGCGCGAGGCCCTCACAACCGCCCAAGAAGCAGTCACTATCCGCCGGACCCTGGCCGAGCACAACCCAGCCGCCTACACCCCCGACCTCGCCGTCCCTCAACAACCTCGCCATCTATCTGGACAACAACGGCCAGCAGCGAGAGGCCCTCACAACCGCCCAAGAAGCCACCAACCTCTACCGGACCCTGGCCGAGCACAACCCAGCCGCCTACACCCCGACCTCGCCGCCTCCCTCAACAACCTCGCCATCTATCTGGACAACAACGGGCAACAGCAGCGAGGCCCTCACAACCGCCCAGAAGCAGTCAGCCCTATCCGCCGGAAACCTGGCCGAGCACAACCCAGCCGCCCACACCCCCGACCTCGCCGCCTCCTCAACAACCTCGCCAACCATCTGGACGAGCAACGGGCAACAGCGCGAGGCCCTCACAACCGCCCAAGAAGCCACCAACCTCTACCGGACCCTGGCCGAGCACAACCCAGCCGCCTACACCCCCGACCTCGCCAGTCCCTCAACAACCTCGCCATCTATCTGGACAGCAACGGGCAACAGCGCGAGGCCCTCACAACCGCCCAAGAAGCCACCAACCTCTACCGGACCCTGGCCGAGCACAACCCAGCCGCCCTACACCCCCGACCTCGCCAGGTCCCTCAACAACCTCGCCAACCGTCTGGACAGCAACGGGCAACAGCGCGAGAGCCCTCACAGACCGCCCAAGAAGCCACCAACCTCTACCGTGACCCTGGCACTGAGCACAACGCCAGCCAGCCCTACACCTCCCAGACCTCGACCATAGCTCCCCTCAAAACCTCACGCAGAACGTCCTGGAAACGGAGTGGCAGCACTAAGGAGGCCGCCCGCATCCGGCAGGGTGCGAGATGAGGTCCTCAAGCGGATGAAGGAGATGGAGGAGCACGACGCCTGACGCTCCGCCACGTCGTCATCGTCCCTCTACCGCCGACGAACACGGGGAGGGCCGGTCACCATCAGGTGACCGGCCCTCCCGGAGTTCTCGCTCAGAGCGTCAGCTCTGGCTCACTTCTCGACCTTCTGGGCGGCGGCGCCGCCGGCGGGGGCGAAGCCCGCGGCCTCGGCGTCCTCGGCGCTGGCGAACCAGACCTCGGCGACCGTGGCGTCGTACCAGCGCGAGCCGGGAACGTGGTACTTCATGGAGTCCTCGTTGCCCTTGACCAGGTGGTCGTCGTCGGGAGCGTCCGTGGAGCCCTCCTCCAGGCGGACCGCGCCGGCGTACTCGGCCTTCTCAGCCTTGTCGGCCTTCTCCTCAGCCTTCTCGGTCGTGGCCTTCTTCTCGGCCTTGTCCTCGTCGGCGACGGCCTTCTGGGCGGCCTTCTTGGCGGTGGCGACCGCGTCCTCCACGATCTCCTTGCGGGCAACCGGCTCCAGCACCAGGGAGATGACCGCCATGGGGGCGTTGTCGCCCTTGCGGGGGGTCGTCTTGATGATGCGGGTGTAACCGCCCTCGCGGCCCTCGAACTTGGGGGCGAGCTCCTCGAAGAGGCGGTAGACGGCGTACTTGTCCGTCACCTTCTTCAGCACGGTGCGGCGGGCGTGCAGGTCACCGCGCTTGCCCTTGGTGATGAGCTTCTCGACGTAGGGACGCAGGCGACGAGCGCGAGCCTCCGTGGTCTTGATCGACTCGTGGACGATGAGCTGCGTGGCCAGGTTGGCGAGCAGGTGACGCTCGTGCTGGGCGCTGCCGCCCAGACGGGGACCCTTAGTGGGGCGAGGCATGGTTGTCTCCTAGGTGAATAACGAGCCGGCTCAGGCCTGGGTCTCGTCGCTGAACGTGGGGTTGGCGTAGTCGTCGTCCGAGACGTAGTCGACCGGGGAGCCCTTGAGGGAGAGCCCCAGCTCGGCCAGCTTGTCCTTGATCTCGGAGATGGACTTGGCGCCGAAGTTACGGATGTCGAGCAGGTCGGCCTCGCTGCGCGAGACGAGCTCACCGACGGTGTGGATGCCCTCGCGCTTGAGGGCGTTGGAGGAGCGGGCCTGCAGGTCGAGCTCGTCGATCATGAGGGCCAGGTCCTGCTGGAAGGCCTCGTCGATCGGCGAGGGGCCGACCTCGATGCCCTCGGCCTCGACGTTGAGCTCACGGGCCAGGCCGAAGAGCTCCACGAGCGTCTTACCGGCGGAGGCCAGGGCGTCACGCGGGGTGATGGAGGACTTGGTCTCGACGTCGACGATGAGACGGTCGAAGTCGGTGCGCTGCTCCACACGGGTGGCCTCGACGGAGTAGGAGACCTTCTTGACCGGCGAGTAGATCGAGTCCACCGGGATGCGGGAGATCTCCGCGTTGGGGTCCTTGTTCTGGTTGGCGGAGACGTAGCCGCGGCCGCGCTCGACCGTCAGCTCGATCTCCAGCTTGCCCTTCTCGTTGAGAGTGGCGATGACCAGGTCGGGGTTGTGGATCTCGACGCCGGCCGGCGGGGTGATGTCACCGGCGGTGACCTCGCTCGGACCGGACTTGCGCAGGTACATGACGACCGGCTCGTCGTTCTCCGAGGACAGGACGATCTCCTTGATGTTGAGGATGATCTGAGCGACATCCTCCTTGACCCCGGGGATCGTGCGGAACTCGTGGGGCACCCGTCGATGCGGACGCTGGTCACGGCCGCCCCGGGATGGAGGACAGCAGCGTGCGGCGCAGAGAGTTGCCGAGCGTGTAGCCGAAGCCGGGCTCGAGGGGCTCGAGCACGAAGCGCGAGCGGCGGTCCTCGACCACGACCTCCTCGGTGAGCGTGGGTCGCTGTGCAATGAGCACGTGGTTTCCTTTCGTCGCGGCGCCCGCTATATGACGCCGTTCCTCATGGGTGGAGCAGCCGGCCCGACCGGGCCGGCCTATCCGCGTCCCGCCGTGGGGGCGGAACGTGGTGAGACGACGACGCAGCACCGGCTGCGCCGTCGTCCCGTAAAAGCCTCAGACGCGGCGGCGCTTGGGCGGGCGGCAGCCGTTGAAGGCCTGGGGGGTGACGTCGGTGATCGAGCCGACCTCGAGGCCGGCGGCCTGGAGGGAGCGGATCGCGGTCTCGCGGCCGGAGCCGGGACCCTTGACGAAGACGTCAACCTTCTTCATGCCGTGCTCCTGGGCGCGCCGGGCGGCGGCCTCGGCGGCGAGCTGGGCGGCGTAGGGGGTCGACTTGCGCGAGCCCTTGAAGCCGACCTGGCCGGAGGAGCACCAGGCGATGACGGCGCCCTGCGGGTCCGTCAGCGAGACGATGGTGTTGTTGAAGGTGGACTTGATGTAGGCGTGACCGTGGGTAACGTTCTTGCGGTCCTTGCGGCGCGTCTTGCGCGCGGCGGCGCGGGTCTTGGGAGGCATTCTTCCTTCTTCGTGATGAGGTCGTCACTGCGCCCTGCGCTGGGCGGGGCGCGAGCTGCTGCTTACTTGGCCTTCTTCTTACCGGCCACGGTGCGCTTGGGGCCCTTGCGGGTACGCGCGTTGGTCTTGGTGCGCTGACCGTGCACCGGCAGGTGGCGGCGGTGGCGCAGGCCCTGGTAGCAGCCGATCTCGATCTTGCGGCGGATGTCCGCCTGAACCTCACGACGCAGGTCACCCTCAACCTGGTAGTTGCCGTCGATGTGGGTGCGGAGCTTGACCAGCTCCTCCTCGGTGAGGTCCTTGACGCGGGTGTCGGGGTTGACGCCCGTCGCCTTCAGGGTCTCGTCCGCGCGGGTACGTCCGATCCCGAAGATGTAGGTGAGTGCGACCTCGACTCGCTTCTCGCGAGGCAGGTCGACACCGGAAATGCGTGCCACGGTGTGGTTCTCCTGTGTGCTCCCGGAGGTCGTCACCCATCTCCCCCACCTCGCCTGGGTGGCCCCGGCCTCCGAGAACCGGGGGTTGCGGACCCGCGGTGCGGGTGCGCTGGGATGGGTGCTGGAAAAGGGCCGTCCAGGTCTCTGAGCGGCCCGGCGCCGGGGACTCAGCCCTGACGCTGCTTGTGCCGCGGGTTCTCGCAGATGACCATGACGCGGCCGTGGCGACGAATCACCTTGCAGCTGTCACAGATCTTCTTGACGCTCGGCTTGACCTTCATGATGTTCCTCCGCCGGCTCTGAGAGCCGACATGTCACTGTACCGGTAGACGATTCGGCCGCGGGACAGGGTCGTAGGGGCTCAGCTCACGACCACCCGGTCCTCAGGGGAGGATGCGGATGTAGTGCTGCGCATCTTTCCGGAGATGTGCGCGAGCACGACGTGCCCGTTGCTCAGCTCCACCCGGAACATCGCGTTCGGAAGGGCCTCGACGACCGATCCCTCGACCTCGATGACTCCGTCCTTCTTAGCCATGTTCCTCCATCGGTGCTTTCTCGCTCGAGTTCAGCCCGACGACGACGTCGCCGGGCAGCCGCGGTCGCCGTTGCAGAGACCCCACCACGGGTAGGCCCCTGTTGCCGGGGTCCCGGTTGCGTGATGCGGGCATGCGTCATCGACGGACGCGCGTCCAGCGGATAACTTTACGGCAGGCAGCCCGGGCTCCACCATGCCAGATGGTGTCATCACGCGGTGTTTCCTGACACACCGGCGTCGCGACGACCGGCCGACGAGCGACGCCGGAAGCCGTCCGCCTCCTAGCCCAGCGCCTTGGGCTCGATGCCATAGGAGGCGAGCCCCTCGGCGCCGCCGTCGGGTGCCGTGAGAACCCACACGCCGCCGGGGACGATGGCTACGGTGTGCTCCCACTGGGCGGCGTGGGAGCCGTCCTGGGTGACAACGGTCCAGCCGTCATCGAGCTCGCGCGTGGCCGGGCTGCCGGCCGTCAGCATGGGCTCGATGGCCAGCACCATGCCGGGGACGCAGCCGCGGTCCGCGGCGCTTTGACCGAGTAGTTGAGGACATCGGGGGCCATGTGCATGCTCGTGCCGATGCCGTGGCCGACGTACTCCTGGAGGATCCCCAGCTCAAGGCCCTCGCGCTCGGCCACGTCCGCCACCACGGCCTCGACGGCGTCGCCGACGGCGTTGAGACGCAGCTCGCGCCCACTGCCCTCTCCCGCTGCGGCACGGGCGACGGCGGCGATGGCCGCCCACAGGGCCTCGCGGGTGGTGGTGTCCACGAGCCGATCGGTCTCGCTCAGGTACGTCCCACCGACGACGGTGGTGAAGGCGGCGTCGCCGTGCCACTGGGTGCCGTCGTCGTCGAGGATGTAGGCGCCGCAGTCGAAGGTGACCAGGTCGCCGTCGGTCAGGACGCGCTCACCGGGGATGCCGTGGACGACCTCGTCATTGACGGAGATGCACACGGTGGCCGGGTAGTCGTAGTAGCCCAGGAAGTTCGAGTGGGCGCCGGCCGCCTCGATGACGCCGGCCGAGACGGCGTCGAGCTCGGCGGTGGTGATCCCCGCGCGCACCGCCTCGCGCAGGGCGGCGTGGATGTCGGCGACGACGAGCCCAGCCCGACGCATGAGGCGGACCTGCTGCGGGCGTCTTGATCTGGATCTGCTCGCGTGAGAGCACGCGTGCCTCCTGTGGTCGCGTGGACGGGGCTGAGACTGTCGGGTGTTCCCTCGGGCGTCCCCCGACAGGCACTGGGACGGGCCAGGACATGCGTAGGCGGGCCGTCCGCGTGAGCGGACGACCCGCCGGTGAGCCTGGGCTCAGGGAGCCGGTGATGCCGCGGGCGGCGAGCGCCTCCATGATGCGCCCGGTGACGGCGTCGATCTCGCCCATGCCGTCGACCTGGACCAGCAGGCCGCGCTCGGCGTAGATGCCGGCCAGCGGCGCGGTGGACTCGGCGTAGACCTCGAGGCGACGGCGGATGACGGGCTCGGTGTCGTCAGCGCGTCCCTGCTCGCCGGCCCGCTTGAGCAGGCGGGCGACGACGGCCTCGGCGTCGGCGGTGATCTCGACGACGACGTCGAGGGCCAGGCCCCGAGCCCTTCAGCATGGAGTCGAGCTCACCGACCTGCGCGGTGGTGCGCGGGTAGCCGTCCAGGAGGAAGCCGGTCTTGCAGTCGGCCTGGGCGATACGGTCGGCGACCATGGCGTTGGTGATGGAGTCGGGGCACGTACTCGCCCTTGTCCATGTAGGCCTTGGCCTGCGTGCCGAGCTCGGTGGCTCCCGGCGACGTTGGCGCGGAAGATGTCTCCGGTGGAGATGGCCGGGATGCTCGAGGCGCTCGGCGATCCGGACGGCCTGGGTGCCCTTACCCGCTCCAGGGGGACCGAGGAGAACCATGCGTGCGCTCATGACAAGAACCCTTCGTAGTGGCGCTGCTGCAGCTGGGAGTTGACTTCCTTGACCGTCTGGAGGCCCACACCCACCATAATGAGGATAGTGGTTCCACCGAAGGGCAGGTGCTGGGACAGTTCCAGCCCGATCACGGCGAGCGTCGGGATGAGGCGAGGACCACCAGGTAGATGGAGCCCGCCGTCGTGATGCGGTTGATGACGTAGGACAGGTAGCGCACGGTGGGCTCTCCGGCTCGGATGCCGGGGATGAAGCCGCCGTAGCGCTTCATGTTGTCCGCGATCTCCTCGGCGTCGAAGGTGATGGCCGTGTAGAAGAAGGCGAAGAAGAGGATGAGGACGCCGTAGGCCGTCAGGTAGATCGGGTGGGTCTGCTGCAGGTGGGTCATGATCCAGCGCACCCACCCGCTACGTTGGTCGCCGAAGCCGGCGATCAGCTGGGGCATGGCCAGGATCGAGGAGGCGAAGATGACCGGGATGACGCCTGCGGTGTTGATCTTGACCGGGATGTAGGTGGTGGATCCGCCGTACTGGCGGCGCCCGATCATCCGCTTGGCGTACTGCACGGGGATGCGTCGCTGGGCCTGCTCGATGTACACCACCGCGAGGGTGGCCACGAGGACCACGCCGATGACGATGAGGAACTTGGACGCGCCGTTGTTGCCGCCGGCGATGGAGAACATGTTGGAGGGGAACTGGGCCACGATGGAGGTGAAGATCAGCAGCGACATGCCGTTGCCGATGCCGCGCTCGGTGATGAGCTCACCCAGCCACATGATGAGGCCGGTACCGGCGGTCATGGTGATGATCGATGAGCAGCATGGTGATGACCGAGCTGCCGGGGATGATCTGCAGCGGCTGCAGCCGTGGAAGAGCTGGCCGCTGTTGGCGGTGGCCACGATGGTGCTGGACTGGAGCAGCCCCAGGCCGATGGTCAGGGTAGCGGGTGTACTCGGTGAGCGGCGGTGCCGGCCTGCCTCCTTGTGGAGCTCCTCGAAGCGGGGGATGACCACGCGCAGGGAGCTGGATGATGATGGAGGCGGTGATGTAGGGGCATGATGCCCAGCGCGAAGACGCTCAGCTGGAGCAGTGCGCCGCCGGAGAAGACGTTGACGAGGCTGAGCAGGCTCTGGTCCTGGGTCTGACCGATGCAGGTCTTGACGTTGGCCAGGTTGACGCCGGGGGCCGGCAGGATCGACCCGAGCCGGAACAGGGCCATGATGCCGAGGGTGAAGAGCAGCTTCGCCCTGAGGTCTGGCGTTCGGAACGCCTGAGTGAACGCGCTGAGCACTCGATCTCCTGTGGACTCGGGGTTGGGTCAGGCCCTGCGGGTCAGCAAGGCTGAGCGCAGGGGAGCTGCGCCCGCCCAGACTACCCCGCCGAGGTCGCCACCTGGGCGCTGAGACAGCCTTGCAACGCCGCCGAGATGCGGGTTTTGTCACGTCTCGTCCCGGCGATGCCCCTCGGGGTGATTCAGCGCACCTCGCCGCAGGCGAGCGTCGTTCATCCGGTTCCTCGACGTCGGGGCACGAGAAACCCCGGTGGTCCCAGGGATACCCTGGACCACCGGGGTCAGTGATCTCGCGACTCGTGACGGCCGTGCTCTCAGAGGGCTACTCCCCCGTCGGGCGCGACCTCACGGCGTTCAGCGCGTGGCGATGGTGCCGCCGGCGGCCTCGATCTTCTCCTTGGCGGAGCCGGACCAGGCGTCGACCGTGAGCGTCAGGGCCACGGTGACGTCGCCGCCGCCGAGGACCTTGACGAGCTGGTTCTTGCGAACCGCACCCTTGGCGACGAGGTCCTCCACGGTCACCGTGCCGCCCTCGGGGAACAGCTCGGCGATGCGGCCGACGTTCACGGGCTGGTACTCGACCCGGTTGGGGTTGCGGAAGCCGCGCAGCTTGGGAAGACGCATGTGCAGCGGCATCTGACCACCCTCGAAACCAGGACGGACCTGGTAACGCGCCTTGGTGCCCTTGGTACCGCGACCGGCGGTCTTACCCTTGGACGCCTCACCACGACCCACACGGGTCTTGGCCTTCTTGGCGCCGGGGGCGGGACGCAGGTGGTGCAGCTTGACGACGCGCACCTTCTCCTCCTGCGTGTTCTCGGTGTCAGCCATCTCAGACCTCCTCAACGGTGACCAGGTGGTGCACCGTGGCAATCAGGCCGCGCACGCTGGGGGTGTCCTCGCGCACGACGGACTGGCGGATCTTGCGCAGACCCAGGGTCTTGAGGGACTCGCGCTGGCGGTGGGTGCCCCCGATGCCAGAGCGAATCTGAGTGACCTTGAGCTGCTTGGTCATCTGCTTCGATGCGGACTCAGCCATCACGCACCCACTCCTTCAGCGGCCTTCTCGGCCTCCTGCTTCTCGGCCTGGGCGCGCTTGTCGGCCTCTCCCTCGGCACGGGCCCGCAGCATGGACTGCGGGGCGACGTCCTCCAGGGGCAGGCCGCGGCGGGCCGCGACGGCCTCGGGCTGCTCAAGCTGCTTGAGGGCGTCCACCGTGGCGTGCACGATGTTGATCGCGTTGGAGGAGCCCAGCGACTTGGACAGGATGTCGTGGACACCGGCGCAGTCCAGCACGGCGCGCACCGGACCACCGGCGATAACACCGGTACCGGGGGACGCCGGGCGCAGGAGGACGACTCCGGCGGAGTCCTCGCCCTGGACCAGGTGCGGGATGGTGCGGCGGATCATCGGGACGTGGAAGAAGTTCTTCTTCGCGATCTCGACGGCCTTGGCGATGGCGGCGGGAACTTCCTTCGCCTTGCCGTAGCCCACGCCGACGGTGCCCTCACCGTCACCGACGACCACGAGGGCCGTGAAGGTGAAGCGGCGGCCGCCCTTGACGACCTTGGACACGCGGTTGATGGTGACGACGCGCTCGATGTACTTGTCGTCGTTGCCGCGACCACGGTCGCGGCGGTCGTTGTTGCGGTCGCGGCGGCCGCGGCCCTCGCCCCGGCGCTCGTCGTTCTCGCGCTGGGCCGAGCCGTCGGACGACGCGGACCTGTCTCGCTGCGGTGCAGCCATCAGATGTTCCTCTGCTTTCTCGTCGTCTTAGTGCTCACAGCTTCAGGCCGCCCTCGCGGGCACCCTCGGCGACGGCCGCGACACGGCCGTGGTACTTGTTGCCGCCGCGGTCGAACACGACTGCCTCAATGCCCAGCGCCTTGGCGCGCTCGGCGATCAGCTCGCCGACCTTGCGGGCGGCGCCCACCTTGTGGCCCTCGACGCCCTTGGCGGCCTCCTCCAGGGTGGAGGCGGCGCACAGGGTGTGGCCGATGGTGTCGTCCACGACCTGAGCCACCATGTGGCGGTTGGACCGGGTGACCACCAGGCGGGGGACGCTCGGGCGTACCGGAGATGTGCTTGCGCACGCGCTGGTGGCGGATCTTGCGGGCGATGGCGCGGGGGTTGCCCTTGCCCCTCTTGATCGAGTAAGCCATGGTCACTTACCAGCCTTTCCGACCTTGCGGCGCACGTTCTCGCCGGCGTAGCGCACGCCCTTGCCCTTGTAGGGGCTCCGGCGGGACGGATCTTGCGGATGTTCGCCGCGACCTCGCCGACCTGCTCCTTGGAGATACCGGAGACGGTGATCTTCAGGTTGCCGTCGACCGTGAAGGTGATGCCCTCGGGGGCTCAACGGTCACGGTGTGGGAGAAGCCGAGGAGAGCTCGATGCCCTGGCCCTTGGCGGCGACGCGGTAACCGGTGCCGACGATCTCGAGCTGCTTGGAGTAGCCCTCGGTGACGCCGATCACCATGTTGTTGATGAGGGTGCGCGACGGTCCGTGCAGCGAGCGCGAGCGGCGCTCGTCGTCGGGACGCGTGACCAGGATGGAGCCGTCCTCCTGGCGGGTGACGCTCAGGGGCTCGCTGATCGTGCGGGACAGGGTGCCCTTGGGCCCCTTGACCGTCACGTCCTGGCCGTCGATGGTGACGTCCACTCCGGCAGGGAACCGGAACGGGGAGCCGTCCAATACGAGACATGGTTTTCCTCCGTTCCTTCTCTTACCAGACGTAGGCGAGGACTTCGCCGCCCACGCCACGCGACTCGGCCTGCTTGTCGGTCAGGAGGCCGGAGGAGGTGGACAGGATCGCCACTCCCAGGCCGCCGAGGACCTTGGGCAGGTTGGTGGACTTGGCGTAGACGCGCAGGCCGGGCTTGGAGATCCGGCGCAGGCCCTGGATGGCCCGCTGACGGTTGGCTCCGTACTTGAGGCTCAGCGTGAGCGTCTTGCCGACCTCGGCGTCCGTGACCTCGTAGCCGGCGATGTAGCCCTCGGACTTGAGCATCTCAGCGATGTTCACCTTGAGCTTGCTCGACGGCATCGACACGGTGTCGTGGTAGGCGCTGTTTGCGTTGCGCAGACGGGTCAGCATGTCTGCGATGGGGTCTGTCATTGTCATGAGTGGGCCTTGGCCCTTCCTCGTCGTGGTTTCCTTACCGGACCTGCGACGTAAGTTCTTACCAGCTGGACTTGCTCACGCCCGGGAGCTCGCCGCGAAGGGCCATCTCACGCAGGCAGATACGGCACAGGCCGAACTTGCGGTACACCGAGTGCGGGACGGCCGCAGCGCTGGCAGCGCGTGTAGGCACGGACACCGAACTTGGGCTTGCGGTTCGCCTTCTCAATCAGAGCGGTCTTCGCCATGTCACTTCTCCTTGAAGGGGAAGCCGAGCTGCTTGAGCAGCGAGCGGGCCTCCTCGTCGGTCTTGGCCGTGGTCACCACGGTGATGTCCATGCCGCGGACGCGGTCGATCTGGTCCTGGTCGATCTCGTGGAAGACGGCCTGCTCGGTCAGACCGAAGGTGTAGTTGCCGTTTCCGTCGAACTGCTTGGGGCTCAGACCGCGGAAGTCGCGGATACGAGGCAGGGAGATCGACACCAGACGGTCCAGGAACTCCCACATGCGGTCGCCGCGCAGCGTGGAGTGCGCGCCGATCGGCATGCCCTCACGCAGCTTGAACTGCGCGATGGACTTGCGGGCCCGGGTGACCTGGGGCTTCTGACCCGTGATGGCGGCGAGGTCGCGCACGGCGCCCTCGATCATCTTGGAGTCGTGGGCGGCCTCGCCCACACCCATGTTGACGACGACCTTGACGACGCGCCCGACCTCCATCACGTTGCTGTGCTGGAACTCCTTGAGCAGAGCGGGGCGCACCTCCTCGGTGTACTTCGTCTTGAGACGGGGGGTGGTCTTCTCAGCCATGGTCACAGGTCCTCCCCGCTCTTCTTGGCGTAGCGCACGCGGACGGTGCGCTTGCGGCCGTCGGGACGCACGCCCTCCTCGACGCGGAAGCCCACGCGGGTGCGCTTCTTGGTCTTGGGGTCGACGAGCATGACGTTGGAGGCGTGGATGGGCGCCTCAACGGTCTCGATGCCGCCGGTGCGGGCGCCCTGCTGGGACTGCCCCACCTTGGTGTGCTTGGTAACGCGCTGGACGCCCTCGACGATGACACGGTCAGTGCCCTTGAGGACCTCCAGAACGCGGCCGGTCTTGCCCTTGTCCTTACCGGCGATGACGATGACCTGGTCGCCCTTCTTGATGCGTGCCATGTTCAGATCACCTCCGGGGCGAGCGAGACGATGCGCATGAACTTCTTCTCGCGAAGCTCACGGCCGACGGGGCCGAAGATACGCGTACCGCGCGGCTCCCCGTCGTTCTTGAGGATGACGGCGGCGTTCTCGTCGAAGCGGATGTATGAGCCGTCGGGACGACGACGCTCCTTGCGGGCACGCACGACGACGGCCTTGACGACCTCGCCCTTCTTCACGTTGCCGCCGGGAATGGCGTCCTTGACGGTGGCGACGATCGTGTCGCCGATACCCGCATAGCGCCGACCCGATCCACCGAGAACACGGATGCAAAGGATCTCCTTGGCACCGGTGTTGTCGGCGACCTTCAGTCGCGACTCCTGCTGGATCATTGAGTGTTCTCCTGTCGTCGAGCCGGTTCTCAGGAAGCTCCTGAGCCTGGCCGAACGTTCTTCTGGTCTTGCACGTCTCCCCGGCCGCAGGCCGCACGAGGCCGACCCAGGGATAGGGGATGTCCGCGGTACGCTTCCCGACAGACACAGGCGCAGACTGCACGAGGTCTCTGCCGGGCGCACCGAGGGCGCGCGCAACTCCATTAGCCCTAGTCCAGCCGCCGCATCAGCGGAACCTGAGATCGACGACCCCGCCCTGTGCCTTTGCTCACCGGCTTTTCCCGGGCTCTCCTGCACCGACGCCGCGAGGCGGTCCCCGCCGGTGGCACCCTCCCGATCAGCGGGGACTGCGCTCCTGCAGACGACTGCGCTGACCACCACCGTTTGCGGGAGAAGTACGTCTGGCGGGAGACGCAGTCTCGATCCGTCTGACTGACAGCCGTGATCCGCAGCCAGCTCGGTCAGGTGACCCTGCACCGGGTTCGGTTCCTGCGGATGGGCGCCGACGCCGACCCGGGACACCCGGCGGACCGACTGTGCCCCATGCGACATCAGTTCCGCAGACGCTGTGCACCTACGAGACCGCGAGTCACATTTCCGCGAGGCTGCTCGACGTCGGACCACCGTTTGCGGGGACGCCTGGTGGGCGGCGATTCCCGATCCCCTGACGACAGCCTTTGCGCTGCGGGACTGCGACGACCAGCGTGGGAGCGTCCTGCGGGTGCGGTCCCCGACGGTGACTGCCGACGTGATCGCAGCCGCCTCGGGTCAGGCGCAGGCAACGCCTGTCCTGGAGACCCGCCCCGACACAGCCCACTGCTGCACGGGTGGGAGACCGCAGGCCAAGATTTGCGCATACTGCTGAGGTCCGGACTTCGTGAGTCACGCCTGCACCTTCCCAGTAGCCCTCCCCACCCTCGTGCAGTACACGCCAGACCACACTGGGGCGTTCACGTCCCCGGGAGTCGCCGTCGTACGTCGAGGGCCCCCGTGAGTCAGCAACGCCGACGCCGCAGCCTCCCGGGTGGGATGCTGCGGCGTCGGATGCCATCTCGACGACGTCGAGGGCGGCGGTCAGCCGAGGTCACTGGCGCGCTCGAGGATCTCCAGGAGGCGGAAGTGCTTGGTGGCGCTCAGCGGGCGGGTCTCCATGATGGAGACGAGATCGCCGATGCCGGCCTCGTTGTGCTCGTCGTGGACCTTGACCTTCTTGGAGCGACGGAGGACCTTGCCATACAGGGAGTGCTTGTAGCGCTCCTCGACGAGGACGACAACCGTCTTGTCCATCTTGTCGGAGACGACGTAGCCGCGACGCACCTTGCGCTGGGGGCGCTCGGTGGACTGCTCGACGTTCTCGGTGCTGGTCTGCTCGCTCACTTGGACTCCTCCGTGCTCGGGGCGGTGCGAATACCGAGCTCACGCTCGCGCACGATCGTGTAGATACGGGCGATGTCGCGACGCACAGCCTTGAGACGTCCGTGGTCCTCGAGCTGGCCGGTCGCCGAGGCGAACCGGAGGTTGAACAGCTCTGCCTTGGCCTTGGAGAGCTCCTCGGCGAGGCGCTCGTTGTCCATGCCGTCGAGGTCGGTGGGGGTCAGGCCCTTGGAACCGATTGCCATCAGACGTCACCACCCTCACGAGTCACGAAACGGGTCTTCATCGGAAGCTTGTGCTGTGCGCGGCGCATGGCCTCGCGGGCGAGGGCCTCGTCGACACCGCCGAGCTCGAACAGGATGCGTCCGGGCTTGACGTTGGCGATCCACCACTCGGGTGCACCCTTACCGGAACCCATACGGGTCTCGGCGGGCTTCTTGGTCAGGGGGCGGTCCGGGAAGATGTTGATCCACACCTTGCCGCCACGCTTGATGTGGCGGGTCATGGCGATACGGGCCGCCTCGATCTGGCGGTTGGTGATGTAGGCGGGCTCGAGGGCCTGGATGCCGTACTCACCGAAGGCGATCTGGTTGCCGCCCTTGGAAAGGCCCGTGCGGTGCGGGCGGTGCTGCTTGCGGAACTTGGTCCGGCGGGGAATGAGCACGGCTCAGGCCTCCGTTCCCTGGTCTGCGGCAGCGGTCTCGGCGGCCGGCGTCTGCTCGGCGGCCTGCTGCTGCTCGGTGTTCTGACGCGAACCGCGCTCACCGCGGTCGCCACGACGGCCGCCGCGGCGCTCGCCCCGGCCCGCGGCCACGGGAGCCGGACTCGGCCTGCTGGCGGGCGAACTCGCGCTCGGTGATGTCACCCTTGTAGATCCACACCTTGACGCCGAGGCGGCCGAAGGTGGTCTTGGCCTCGTAGAAGCCGTAGTCGATGTTCGCACGCAGGGTGTGCAGCGGCACGCGCCCTCACGGTAGAACTCGCTGCGGCTCATCTCGGCGCCGCCCAGGCGGCCGGAGCACTGCACCCGGATGCCCTTGGCACCGGCGCGCATCGCGGACTGCATGCCCTTGCGCATCGCGCGGCGGAAGGACACGCGGGAGGCGAGCTGCTCGGCGATGCCCTGGGCGACCAGCTGGGCGTCCAGGTCAGGGGCTCTTGACCTCGAGGATGTTGAGCTGGACCTGCTTGCCGGTCAGCTTCTCGAGCTGACCACGCAGGCGCTCGGCCTCGGCGCCGCGGCGACCGATGACGATGCCGGGACGGGCGGTGTGCAGGTCGACGCGCACGCGGTCACGGGTGCGCTCGATGTCGACCTGGAGATACCGGCCCGCTCCATGCCGTCCTCCATGAGGCGGCGGATCTTGACATCCTCCTCCACGAAGTCGCGGTAACGCTGACCGGGCTTGGTGGAGTCGGCGAACCAGCGCGAGCGGTGGTCCGTGGTGATGCCCAGGCGGAACCCGGTCGGGTTGACCTTCTGCCCCATTACCGGGCTCCTTCCTTCGTTGCGGCGTCGGACTTGTCTCCCGACGATGACGGTGATGTGGCTGGTGCGCTTGAGGATCCTGCTGGCCCGGCCCTGCGCACGAGGGACGGAACCGCTTCAGGGTGGGACCCTCGTCGGCGAACGCCTCGATGATGAACAGGTCGTTCTCGTCGAAACGCTCACCGTCACGCTCAGCCTTGAACCGGGCGTTGGCGATTGCGGACTCGAGGACCTTGCGCACCGGCACCGCAGCGGCCTGCAGGGGCGAATCGGAGCACGTTGACGGCCTCGACGGCGCGCTTGCCGCGGACGACGTCCACGACCCGGCGCGCCTTCATCGGCGTGCAGCGCACGTACTTTGGCCTGCGCCTTGGCTTCCATGTTCTCTGCCTCTCAAACTTTCCGACGTCCGTCAGCGACGCGACTTGCGGTCGTCCTGACGTGCCCGCGGAAGGTGCGGGTCGGAGCGAACTCACCGAGCTTGTGGCCCACCATGGACTCGGTAACGAAGACCGGCACGTGCTTGCGACCGTCGTGGACGGCGAAGGTGTGCCCCAGGAAGTCCGGCGTGATGACCGAACGGCGGGACCAGGTCTTAATGACGTTCTTGGTGCCCTTCTCGTTCTGAGCGTCCACCTTCTTGAGGAGGTGGTCGTCGACGAAGGACCCTTCTTCAGACTACGCGGCATGATTCAGGCTCCTATCAGCGCTTCTTGCCGGTCCGACGACGACGCACGATGAGGCGGTCGCTGGACTTGTTGGGACGGCGGGTGCGGCCCTCGGGCTTGCCCCACGGCGAGACAGGGGTGACGACCACCGGAGGTCTGCCCTCACCACCACCGTGCGGGTGGTCCACCGGGTTCATGACGACACCGCGGACGGTCGGGCGCACGCCCTTCCAGCGCATACGGCCGGCCTTACCCCAGTTGATGTTGGACTGCTCGGCGTTGCCGACCTCGCCGATGGTGGCGCGGCAGGCGGCCTCCACGTTGCGGATCTCCCCGGAGGGCATGCGCAGCTGCGCGTACTTGCCCTCCTTGGCGACCAGCTGGACGGAGGTGCCGGCGCTGCGAGCGATCTTGGCCCCGCCACCGGGACGCAGCTCGACCGCGTGGACGACCGTACCGGTGGGGATGTGACGCAGCTGCAGGTTGTTGCCGGGCTTGATGTCGGCACTGGGGCCGGCCTCGACGACGTCGCCCTGACGGAGCTTGTTCGGGGCGATGATGTAGCGCTTCTCGCCGTCGACGTAGTGCAGCAGGGCGATGCGCGCGGTGCGGTTGGGGTCGTACTCGATGTGAGCGACCTTGGCGGGCACGCCGTCCTTGTCGTGGCGACGGAAGTCGATGAGACGGTAGGCGCGCTGTGGCCACCCCCTTGTGACGGGTGGTGATCCGGCCGGAGGAGTTGCGTCCACCGGACTTGCTCAGCGGGCGCACCAGCGACTTCTCGGGCGTGCTGCGCGTGATCTCCACGAAGTCGGCCACGGAGGAGCCGCGACGACCCGGGGTCGTGGGCTTGTACTTACGGATTCCCATATCGGTCCTTTACCTTCCGTGGCGCACTAGGCCACATCACCGAAGATGTCGATGGTCCCCTCGCGCAGGGTGACGATCGCACGGCGGGTGTCCTGGACTTGCCGATCCCGGTGCGGGTGCGGTGCGTCTTGCCCTTGCGGTTGATGGTGTTCACCGAGGAGACCTTGACGTCGAAGATGGCCTCGACGGCCTGCTTGATCTCGGTCTTGTTGGATCCCGGCGCCACGATGAACGTGTACTGGCCACGGTCCATGCAGGCGTAGGACTTCTCGGAGACCACCGGCGCGATGATGACGTCGCGGGGGTTCTTGGACTTCTCGAGGCTCACTTGGACTCCTCCTCACCCTTGCCCAGGAACGCGTCCAGGCCAGAGGGCCGTGAAGACGACGTCGTCGGACTTGAGGACGTCGTGGGTGTTGAGCTGGTCGGCCCACAGGACGTGCGCCTCGGGGGCGTTGCGCAGGCTGAGCCTGGACAGGTCGTCCTGACGGTCCACGATCACCAGGGCCTTGCGGTCGGTGAGGTTGCGCAGCGCGACCAGGGCGTTCTTGGTGGAGGGCACCGTGGTGGTGACGAACTCGGTGATGACGTGGACGCGGCCGTTGCGGGCGCGGTCGGACAGGGCGCTGCGCAGGGCGGCGGCCTTCATCTTCTTGGGGGTCCGCTGGGTGTAGTCGCGCGGCTGCGGGCCGTGGACGGTGCCACCGCCGACGAACTGCGGGGCGCGGGTCGAGCCCTGGCGGGCGCGGCCGGTGCCCTTCTGGCGGTAGGGCTTGCGGCCACCGCCGCGGACGTCGCCGCGGGTCTTGGTGGCGTGGGTGCCCTGGCGGGCCGCGGCCAGCTGGCCGACGACCACCTGGTGCATGAGCGGAATGTTGAGGGGGGCGTCGAAGACCTCGGCGGGCAGCTCGACGCTGCCGGTCTTCTTGCCCGCGAGGTCGACGACGTCGACGGTGAGTGCCTCAGTCATGGTCTCAGGCTCCCTTCACGGCGGTGCGGACGACGACGACCGAGCCCTTGGGGCCGGGGATCGCGCCGTTGACGAGCAGAACGCCCTTGTCAACGTCGACGCCGCGGATCTTGAGGTTCTGGACGGTGCGGCGCGCGTGGCCCATGCGGCCGGCCATGCGCAGGCCCTTGAAGATGCGGCCGGGGGTGGCGCAGGCACCGATGGAGCCGGGCTTGCGGTGGTTGCGGTGAGCACCGTGGAGGCGCCCACACCGGCGAAGCCGTGGCGCTTCATGACACCGGCGAACCCCTTGCCCTTGGAGGTGCCGGTGACGTCGACCAGCTGGCCGACCTCGAAGGTGTCGGCGGCCAGCTCCTGGCCGGGAGTGAACTCCGACGCCAGGGAGGTGCGGATCTCCGCCACGTGGCGGCGGGGCTCGACCCCGGCCTTGGCGAAGTGGCCGGCGAGCGGCTTGGTGACCTTGCGGGTGTCGATGTCGCCGAAGGCGAGCTGAACGACCTCGTAGCCATCGGTCTCGATGGTGCGGACCTGGGTCACGACGTTGGTGTCGACCCGGACGACGGTCACGGGGCGCAGGACCCGTTCTCGTCCCAGATCTGCGTCATGCCGAGCTTGGTGCCGAGCAGCGCCTGGCAGGCGCGGCGGCAGCCGGCGTGTTAAGCGTTGTCATGGCAGTCCTCAGAGCTTGATCTCGATGTTGACGTCAGCGGGCAGGGTCGAGACGCATGAGCGAGTCGACGGCCTTGGGCGTCGGGTCGACGATGTCGATCAGCCGCTTGTGCGTGCGCATCTCGAAGTGCTCGCGGCTGTCCTTGTACTTGTGCGGCGACCGGATCACGCAGAACACGTTCTTCTCGGTCGGCAGCGGCACCGGGCCCACGACCGTCGCGCCAGCGCGGGTCACGACGTCGACGATCTTGCGCGCCGAGGAGTCGATGACCTCGTGGTCGTAGGACTTGAGCCGGATGCGGATCTTCTGTCCCGCCATGGCGCCTAACCTCTCTTGTACTTGCTTCTGGCCGGTCCACGCGCTCGGGCGTGTCGCTTCAGGACGCGCGCCACTCCCGTCAGGGAAGGCGGTGAACCGGTCTGGACACGGAAACCCGTTCAGGAGGAACGGGTCCGTCAGAAATGGATCCAGGAGTCCCGGGGCGGCACAGCCAGGGAGCATGCGCGAGCGCGCCCTGGCCGGCCGGATTACGTTATCAGGGCTCGCGCGGGCAGCGGGAACCCAGGATAGGGCCTAGAGCCTGTGAGTCCGCCCACTGGCCCCCGCGCTCGGGCGTGTCGCGTCCAGCACCGGGATCTCGGCGGTGTCGATGAGCTCCTCATCATCCCATCGGGCAGACGGCGCCGACAGGGACGCGATCTCCTCCAGTAGCGCCAGGTTCTCCCATCTCGGAGGGCTGCGGGCGGGACCGGCAGGTCGGTGAACCACCGCTGAGGGCTCGACACCGGCGTCGTCGTCCATCCAGATCCGCATCTGCTCCGCCCAGGTCTGGGGACGCGGCTCCTGCTCCGCCTTACGGGCCCTGGCCAGGCCCCGCTCCTTGACCTTCGCCGCCGCGTAGCCCGAGCGCCACAGGTACAGCCCGACGACGATGAGGCCCCGCCCGCCAGCGCCACGAGTCCCACCAGGGGAAGTGCGGGACGTCAGGGCGCTTGCCCGCCGCCGCGAGGTCGCTTTGGCCGGGGTCGGGTAGATGCGCTCACCGGTCAGCAGGATGCGGTGGGTGTTGATGCCCAGCGGGCGTGCAGGTCACCAGGGTGAGCAGGTCCTTGCCCTCCCTCGGCGCGCAGGGCCTCGGTCTCCTCAGGGCTCGACGACCTTGGTGCTGGTGACCCGGTAGGTGAGGACCTCCCGAAGACCTCGACGATGAGACTGTCACCGGTCTTGACCTTGTCCAGGTTGGTGAACATGGTGGCCTCGGCCAGGCCGCGGTGCCCGGTGATGACCGAGCGGGTCCCCTTTCCCCCGACCGGCAGTGAGGTGCCCTCCAGGTGCCCCAGGCCCTTGAGCAGGGTGTCGTCAGCCGTGCCGTGGTAGACGGGCAGGTCCAGGGAGATGGAGGGAATCTTGAGCCGGGCCATGAGGCCCTCGTTATTGGCCTTGAGGATGTTGGCGTACCTCAGGGAGCTGTCCTTGCTGGAGCCGGCGCCGGTGGGGACGTGGTTGTTGGCCTCCAGGACCGCTCCGGCAGAGAGCGCGTCGTTGTAGGCGTGGGCCTGCTCGATCTGGGTCTTGGCGTCGGGACGGGCCCCATCGACCTGGGCCGAGTAGTCGGCAGTCACCTTCGACTGGTTGTACTGGGGAGATCCAGGAGGCCGCCGTCGGATAGGTCAGCAGCCCCATGCCGACGATCGCCATGATGGCGGTGATGAGCGCGGAGACCGATAGACGCCAGGTACGGGGACGACGGTGCTTCTGGAGGCTCGAGGCGCGTGTTCGCGCAGTCCGGGCGGTGCGGGGTGTGCGTGCTTTGCGGGAGATCATGGGGCCTCGTGCGCTTCCAGGGTCGGGTGGACGGGATGGGGATGGTGCGGGTCGCACATGACGGTGCAGGCGCTCGACGGAACGAGGGTCCGTCGAGGCCTGCACCGCTTTCCGCTCAGGCCACGACCTGACGATCGAGACAGGGTTCAGAACCCGGTCACGACGTGGTTGAGGCGAGGCTCTAGCGGTTGTGGTTGTCGGCCGAGGGCCCGTGAGCCCCGGCCGAGCAGCGGTTGTCATCAGGCGGCGAGGTTCGCGTTCTGCTTGCGCTCGCGGTAGCGGGCCACCAGGACGGAGCCGACGGCGATCATCAGCAGGGACGCGCCGGAGGCGGTCAGGATGAGCATGCCGTTGGCACCGGTCAGGGGCAGGCCCGGGACCGACTGCTTGGTGTTCTCGACGGTGACGTCGTCCGTGGTCACGGTACCGGCCTTGACCTTGACAGCGGTCACGGCGTCGTCACCCGAGGGCAGGACGAAGCCTGCGGGCGCCTTGGTCTCCACCAGGACGTAGCAGCGCTCAGTGGCGTTGACCTTGTTGTCGCGGCCCGCTTCGTCAATGGAGTCAGAGACGAACAGACCCTGGATATTGATGGCACCAGTGTCGTCGGTGGTGAGGGTGGTCTCGCCGTTCACGGCGATCGCGTCCCCCTCCTTGTCCTTGGAGCAGGGTGTCGGCGTAGGAGTCCTTGGCCTTGAACAGCTGGAACTCAGCGCCCCTTGAGGCCCTGCCTTGTTGCCGGCCGTGTCGTGGCTGTCAACCTTCTTGATCGTCAGGTTGCCCCAGTAGGTGGTCACCGTCTCGGTCGTCGGCGGGTTATCGGGGGTCGCCGGCGGCTCCTCAGCATTCGGAGGCTGCTCGGCGTAGGTGGTGTCGGAGATCAGCTGAGCCTTGTTGGTGATGTCACCATTGTTACTGGCGGAGCGACCTTACCCTCGAAGACGGCCTGGACGGGCTTGCCCGCAGCCTCCTTGAGCTTACCCAGACCGACCTTGGTGAAAGGTCACCGTCACGGTCTGACCGCTGGTGACCACCTTGTAGTCACCGGGATCCATCTTAGCTCCACCAAGCGTGATGTCCGTGGCGGTCACCTCGGTCAGGTGCTCGTCCATGGGTGTCCCTGAGCTGGAAGTACTTGTAGTGGGACTTGGCGTCCAGCTTCGGCAGGGTCGAGGTGACCGGGAAGCGGACCTTGGAACCCACGGCGTAGCCGTTAACCTTCTGGTCCTGGATGGTCTTGGTGACCTCGACCTTCTCGTTCTTGGGGTAGACGTGAACGTCGTAGACCCAGTTGCCCTCCTGACCCGCAGCGGTGTTCAGGGTGGGGACGGTGACAACGAAGGGCTTGGCCTTCTGAACGATGTTGCTGGGGGTCTTGGTCTCGCACACGAGGTAGGCCTTGACCGGCATGCCGCTGATGGTTTGCCACGCCGGAGGTATCCGTATCCGGCGACGCCATCCCTGCCTCGAAACCGTAGCCATCCAGCTTAGGGTTGGCCGGGTCTGCGCAGGCGCTGTCCGGAATCGCTCCGGACGCTGACAAGGCACTGACCTTGCTCCAGCCCGCAGGATCCTTGAGGTTGATCGGTGATCGGGTAGGCGGTGAACTGAACACCCGCGACTGCGGCTCCAGCATTGCCGTCAGCACCTTCACCGTCGACGGTGCCAATGGGGTTGCCGTCCCCGGTGAGGTGCTTGTGGATGATCAAGGAGCCCTGAGCGTTCTCCTTGATGTTTCCGTAGTTGGCGTCCTCAGCCTGGGCCATGGGGGCCAGACCGAGCACGGCCAGAGTGAGGACACCGGCTGCGGCAGCAGCCCGACGCCCCAACGTGCTGGCGTTGTACTTCATGGGTTGGGATTTCCTTTCACTGTGCGTCGCGGGGAGATGCGAACGCGTGGCAGAGGTGTGGATAGGGTGCTTTCTCCGGTGGACGACTCCGTCTTGCCCGACGGCGTCACCGGCGCCTCCGACCTTTCATGCACGGGGCTCGGCGGGACGGATCAGTCCAGGTTGCGGTGACGGCGCCTCCTTAAAAAGTCCGGTGGAGATCGCGACAGCGGAGACGACCGCACCCGCAATCAGGAAGATGTGCGCACCACGCCCACCCGTCAAAGGCAAACGAGGGACGCTTGCCCTCTTATTGACAAAGGGCTCGGCGAAGGCATGGTCCAGGGTGGTCGGCGGCAAGCTGGAAGGGGTGCTGAGTGGTGTCCAGCCGGTAGCCCGCGGGAGCCCTCTTTTCCACCAGGGAGTACTTCCCCAGCCCCAGGCCCTCGACCTTGAACCGCCCTGCAGCCGGGTCCTTGTCCGGCCCCGAGCAGGAGGCGGCGTCCTTCTCCACGCAGTCAGCAACCACCAGGTCACGGGCCCCTGCGCCCCTCGGCCCAGGGCCGACAGGGTCCATACCGAGCCCGCCAGGGCCTGGCCGTGCCCGCGTCCACCTTGGACCAGGTCACCGACCCAGCAGCCGGGCTGATTCTTGAAGGCCCCCGCGTTCACGGTCTTGCCCGCGTCAGTGGGCTTGACCTCCACCTTGTGTTCCGTGGGATCGAGCTGGTAGCCCTCGGGCTGGTGCGACTCCACCAGCGTGTAGGAGCCTGCCTTGACTCCCTTGAGCAGGAACTTTCCTGCAGCTGGGTCCTTGTCCGGGCCCGTGCACTTTTTCAGCGCTGGGCTTCACGCAGTCAGCGATCTCTTCCGCAGGCCCGCCGAGCTCAGAGGGCTTCAGGTCCACGTCGAACCGCCGAGCAGGCTGCCATCCGGCTTGGTCTTGGTCCAGGACACCTGCGGAAGCGCCTGGTTGACCATCTCACCGACGGCGACGGTCGCGCCGTCGGTGGTCACCTTGAGCGCCTTGGTCTCCTCACTCTTGACGTAGCCATCGGGAGCCTTGAGTTCCTGGAGGGAGTAGGTCCCGTAGGGGACGTCCCGCAGCTCAAAGCGTCCAGGCGTGGGGTTCTGGTCCCCACCCGCCGCACAGGGGGCGGAGGTGCAGTCCGTAATGGTCCGGGCGTTGCCAGACGGGTTCGTGGGGTGAAGGTCCAGGTGGAGCCGTCCAGCGGGGTGCCGTCAGCCTTGGTCTTGACCCAGGTCACCTGCCCTTGATGGGCTTGTTCTGGATGTCTCCCAGCTTGTTCGGGCTGGCCGAATGCTGCTTGGCGATCGTGAAGTGCTTGTCCGGGGCGCCTACGTATCCTTCAGGCACGGTGCTCTCACGCAAGGTGTAGCTGCCCAGCGGAAGGTCTGAGACCGTGAACGCTCAACGGCTGTGTCCTTGTCCCGGCCCGAGTAGCCGGCATCGCCAGTGTTGTCCGTCACCTCAATGGTCGGCTGCCCCTGCGGCGTCGGGGATGATCTGCCAGGCCGAGCCCGGCAGCGCTTTTCTGCCTGTGTCAGTCTTGCGCCAGCTCACCGATCCGGTCTTTGGCCTGGGCTCGTTGCGCGGGGTGCAGATGGCGTCGTGGTTGTCCGCCCCCGACTGGACGAAGGTGTACTCCGTGTCCTTGACCCGAGTGACGGAAGCTCCTCATTCGTCGCCGCGTCGACTCAGCTCAGGAGTCGTGCTGTAGTCGGACAGGGTTCGCCCCGTTGGCCGCAGTCTCCCTGATGGTATGGGTACGGGGCTTGAACAGGGTGAACACGCCGATGGCCGCCTGGATGCCGGTACCGGTGCCGGAGGTGGTCTCAGAGGATCGGGGCGTGCCGCCCTTGCCCTCCACGCTGATGGTGAACTGATCGGAAGGCTTCTCCCTGCCGACGACGTCCTTCTGCACGTAGAGGGTGGGAGGAGCCGCGCAGGAGGCCAGGTCGGGCCGTCACCAGCGATTGAGACCTTGTCGCTCAGGGTCGTGCCGTCGTCCGGATCGATGGAGTAGTTGTAGGACTTGCCACTCTTGTCGTACTGGATGATCAGTCGGCCGTCAGAGTCAAAGGCCAGGCCGTTGTACCGTCCCTCACCGGTCTTAAGCTTGCTGATGTCACCGTGCGGGATCACACCACCGGTAGCGGCCGCGAGGGCCTCCCGCCGCACAGGCACGATCCTGGTGTCGCCTTCGCCGTCGTTCCAGAGCACGAACATGTCACCCGAAGCGGAGAAGACCAGGTCGCCGTTCCCCTTGTCGCTGTCGTGATCCAGGACCTGCACGTAGCCGACCAGGACGATACGGCCACCAGAGTACTTGTAGGTCGTGAAGTAGGTGCCCCTCTTTTTCTGGACAAATCCGCCGAAGTAGTACTCGCCAGCGGGGTCACTGGGGTTAACGCCTCCCGCGACCAAGGAGGAGATGTCCGGAGACCCGAATTGACCATCAGGAAGCTCTGAGAGGAACACCCTTTCTCCTCTCCCGTCTCTGCTTCCCAACGGTAGATGCCGACTTCTTCTTCCTTGCTGTCACCCTTGTTGAAGGCCCAGGCCACTGTCCCGTTCGAGCCAATGGCCAGCCCGTTGAACTTTGACTTCTTGCCTTCACGCTTGAACCTAAAGACCTTTTCCGCCCCGTGGTACACGGGTGTGCCGTTGTTAGAGGGCACGAGGGAGACGGTGCCATCACTCTCCACCGTGTAGTAGTCCCCGCCCGTGCAGGACAGACTCCCCGTCTGAGGTCTCCCGACAGGTTGCGCCCCGGCGATCCCTCCTCCGGCAACCGCACTGGCCGCAAATCCGGCCTCAGCCGGGACTGCGCCCACCACCGGGACCAGGACGAGGGTCAGCGCACTTATGGTAAGCAGCCACCTCGCGGCAACACGGCATTGAGCACCTGTTCGGGATGCGGGACTCATGTAACGGCCCTTCACAGTCTAGAGGCGCGGAAATCAGACTTTGCAGCGCGTACGCGCAGATCTGGCGAATGCCAGTCTTAGCAAGGCGCTCTGCCACCTTAACAACCAAACAGGCACAAAGCGGGGAGTGAGACCTATATGCAACCCGTTTGCTATGTTCGTTACCATTCCTCTGCTTCCAGCAGGGTTACCGAAGTGAACATTGGTCACGTCTTTTGGTGTAGCGTAGAACGGGTTATGCGACGATGGTCATGGAAGGTTACTCAAGGGTGTGGTTGCGGGGTTTTGGGCAGGGCGTGTTCTGTGGGTGATGGCCCGTTCCTATGGGCAAATTCTTGTCGCCAGACAAAAGCCCCATGAGGAGACGAGCCATCACCGTGAGTGTGCCACCAGGGTGCGGGTGACCAGCTCGCCGAGCTGGTCACCCGCACCTGGACGGATACCTCATCACCGCCGAGGAGGTCGCCCCGAGCTGCGACTACGTCCTGGGGACGGCACTCCTGAACAACCTTCAGGGGCTCTTGCGGTTGTGGCTGTCGGCCGGGACCCGTGGGCCCCGGCCGACAGCGGTTGTCATCAGGCAGCGAGGTTCGCGCTGTGCTTGCGCTCGCGGTAGCGGGCCACCAGGACGGAGCCGACGGCGATCATCAGCAGGGACGCGCGGAGGCGGTCAGGATGAGCATGCCGTTGGCACCGGTCAGGGGCAGACCCGGGACCGACTGCTTGGTGTTCTCGACGGTGACGTCGTCCGTGGTCACGGTACCGGCCTGACCTGGACGGCGGTCACGGCATCGTCACCGGCAGGGCAGGACGTAGCCGGCGGGCGCCTTGGTCTCCACCAGGACGTAGCAGCGCTCAGTGGCGTTGACCTTGTTGTCGCGGCCCACTTCGTCAATGGAGTCAGAGACGAACAGGCCCTTGATGCCGATGGTGCCGTCGCTGCCCGTGGTCAGCGTGGTCTCGCCGTTGATGGCGATAGGGTCGCCCTCCTTCTCCTTGGAGCAGGGAGTTGGCGTAGGCGTCCTTGGCCTTGTACAGCTGGAACTCAGCACCCTTGAGGCCCGCCTTGTCCTGGCCCTGCTGGTGGCTGTCAACCTTCTTGATCGTCAGGTCACCCCAGTGGGACGTCACCTCGTTGGAGGTCGGGGGTTGTCAGGGGGTCGTCAGGGGCGTCTCAGGGAGTCGGGAGGGCTGCTCGGCGTAGACGGTGTCGCTGATCACCTGGGCCCGGGTTCGTGATGGCGCCGTTGTTGCCGGTCTTGGTCACCTTGCCCTGGAAGACGGCGGACACCTTCTTGCCGGGGGCGTCCTTGATCTTCTGCAGACCGGAGGCGGTGAAGGTGACGGTCACGGTCTGACCGTTGGTGTCCACCTTGTAGTCGGTGGGCTGCAGGGTCGTGCCCTCGAGGGAGACCTCAGTGGCGGTCACCTCCGTGAGGCGGTCGTCCAGGGTGTCCCTGAGCTGGAAGTACTTGTAGTAGGGACTTGGCGTCGAGGTCGGCGCCGAAGAAGTCACCGGGAACTTGATGAGGGAGCCGACACCGTGGCCGTTGAGCTTCTGCTCCTGGATACTCTTCTGAACGTCAATGGCCTCGTTCTTGGGGTAGGCGTGGACGTCGTAGATCCACTGGCCGTCGGCACCCGCAGCGGTGTTCGGGTGAGGAATCGTCACCACGAAGGGCTTGGCCTTCTGGACGATGTCTCCAGGAGCCTTGGTCTCGCACACGAGGTAGGCCTTAACCGGCATGTTCGGAATCTTGGCGACGCCCTCATCGTTGGTCTCCGGGGAGGCCATACCTTCGCCGAACGTGTGCGTTCCCAGCGTGGGGGCCGCCGGGTTAGCGCAGGCGCTGTCCGGCACGCCGGCCTTGGACAGATTGTTGATCGTGTCCCACCCGGCGGGGTCCTTCAGGTTGATGTCGGTGATCGGGTAGGCAGTGAAGACGACGCCCGGGACGGGCTCGCCCTTGTTGTCATTGGTCACGGAGGCACCGGCGGGGGTACCGATGGGATTGTCGTCTCCAATGATGTGTTTGTGGATGGTCAGGGAGCCCTGAGCGTTCTCCTTGATGTTTCCGTAGTTGGCGTTCTCGGCCTGAGCCATGGGGGCCAGACCGAGCACGGCCAGAGTGAGGACACCGGCTGCGGCAGCAGCCCGACGCCCCAACGTGCTGGCGTTGTACTTCATGGGTTGGGATTCCTTTCACTGTGCGCCGCGGGGAGATGCGAACGCGTGACAGAGGTGTGGATAGGGAGTGCTTCTCCGGTGGACGACTCCGTCTTGCCCGACGGCGTCACCGGCGCCTCCGACCTTTCATGCACGGGTCGGCGGACGAATCAGTCCAGGTTGCGGTGACGGCGCCTCCTTAGAAGTCCGGTGGAGATCGCGACAGCGGAGACGACCGCACCCGCAATCAGGAAGATGTGCGCACCGCGTCCACCCGTCAAAGGCAGGGCGAGGGGCGGCCGCCTTCTCGTTGGTGAAGGCCTTCGAGAAGGAGTACTGGAGGGCATCGGGTTTGATGGCGAAGCTGCGGCTCGTCGTGTCAAGCCGGTAGCCCGCGGGAGCCCGCTCTCCACCAGGGAGTAGGAACGCGTGTCCCAGGGCAGACCGGTCACGGTGAAGGAACCGGCTGCGGGGTCCGTGTCGGCGTAGGGGCCGCCCGGGCATCGTCCTCTGCCACCGGTGATGACACAGTCGGTGACGGTGGTCCTGGCCGGGACTCCGGGGCCGCTGAGCGTCCACTCCGAGCCGCCAAGGGCGTGCCCGCTCGTGTCCTGCTTCTTCCAGGACACCGATCCGGTCAGACGCTGATTGGTCACGGCGCCCTTGGCGACGCCCGTGGTGTCCTTCAAGCCGGCTCTGAGGTTGGCGCCGGAGACGTCGTCGAAGGCCAGAGTCTTCTCCAGACGCTGGTAGCCGCTGGGAGTGGTCTTCTCGGTGATGGAGTAGCTCCCCCACGGCAGCCCGGTGACGTCGAAGACGCCGGGAGCCGGGTTGGTGTCCTTGTAGGCGCCGGTGCGGCAGCCGGCCGCCTGGCAGTCCTCGACGACGGTGCCGGCGGGGACGCCGGGACCGGCCAGTGTCCAGCTGGTGCCGCCCAAGGGCGTCTTGCCGTCCTGATCAACCTTGGTCCAGGACAGAGCCCCGGGCTTGGTCGTGTTGGTGACCGAGCAGGTGATGCGATCGGTTCCCCTCACCCGGATAGTGGATCCGGACAGGCTCGAGCCGCCCCAGTTACCGACCGTGCCGGGGGTTTGAGAACAGCGCCATGCGCTCGCCTCGTACCCTGGCGCCTGGGGGTTCGTGGAGGACTCGCTGAGCCCGTACTGTCCTGGACGCGTGACCTTGATCCCGGTGTCGACGGTGCCGGTCACCTGCAGGGATGCGGCGCCGCCGTTGCCCTGCTGGGCCTTGAGGGTCCACTGGTCGGCCCCGAGGGCCTTGACCTGCCCGGTGTAGGGGGCCTGGACGTTCTTGACGAGCTGGATGGTGGGGACGCGAACGGCGAGCCGGTAGTCCTCGACCTCACCGTCCATCGTGCTGCCGGTGGGTTTGAGGTCGACGCCTGCTTTAGCCGTCCGCACCCGCAGGTAGGTGTGGGGCTGAGATCCGGTTTCCCCGTCGATGCTGCGTACGACGTCCTCGGGCACGGTCCATCTCAACGTGGCATTCGACCTGCCGTCACACGTCACCTGGGCGCTCTTCTCGGCGGGATCGAACACACCGTTGTGGTTCCAGTCGATCCAGCCGGCGACTGCTCCCCCTCCGTTGCAACGGGCGTTGAGAGTGACGTTCTGGCCCGGGGCGGTTTCGATGCCTGCGGCGGGGATGGTGACACCGTCCTCGTCGTTGCCGTACCAGCCGTCGTTGTCATCGCCGTCGGCCCCGTCGCTGAAATGCTGCTGGGACTCGGCGTCGATCAAGGAGCCCAGGTAGGGTCCGGAGGCGTACATGCGGGTGGTGTTGATGAGACGGCCGCCGAAGAGGTCGTAGCCGTTGCGGCTCGTGACCTCACCGCCGTCCCACTTGGGCTGCAGGAGAGCAGAGGCGCTGCCGTAGGAAGCGGGGGCATCCCCGAAGTCGGTGGCCAGGACCAGCCCCAGGGCGACGGCGGAGTAGCGGATCCTTGCATGGTGATGGTGGCGCTGGTCGCCCCTTCCATGAACATGGACACTGCGGGCCCGCCGATGCCGTTGGGCTTGGAGTAGCCTCCGCCGTTCTGGTAGACGCACTCCTGCGCCGTGTTGTCCAACCGCAGGGTGCGGTTCCCGTTGGACAGGGTCGCGCGGGTAGTGACCGGCCGCCCGGTGCCTCCTCTCGTGTCGGTGCAGTTACTGGAGCGCCCGCCATCGAGGAGGCGCCAGGTGACTCTCTGGTTGTTGGGGACCTGGGCCTGGATCCACTCGCCGTCGAAGGGGCTCATTGGTGCTCCCGGGGTTGGAGGCCTCGGCGTCGGCGAAGACCAGACCGTTGAGGGCCCACCGGCGTGGAGCTGCCGTCGGGGGCCTGGAGGGTCGCCGAGCAGGAGACGTCGAAGCTGATGCGCGAGTATCCGCCCGTGGGGGTGCGGTCCGCCCGGCGGTCGTTCTTGTCCTTGCCGTCCCAGGTCTTGTCCCCGTTGTAGGCGTAGCCGTTGGCCAGCCCAATGACCATCTGGTTGTGGCTGACGTAGTCCCTCGGTACGTCAGACCACTGTGCCACCTCGAGCTGCCGTCGCTCCAGCCCCCGGCGCCCCGATGTTGTAGAGGTTGTCGAGGATGTCGCCGGCCCAGGTACCGGGAATGGTGGCGACCAGCGGGCCACGAGCAAGATCGTCAGGAAACCCTTCTGATGGCCAATGTGCTTGAGATTGGACAGGTTGCAGGTGGTGACTAGATAGCCGGCCTCCCCATGTCGCGGTAGTTGGTGAAGGTCTTGCGCTGCCCGTAGTCGAGCACGGGGACATTCGGCTTGGTCTGGCCGGCGAAGTTGCTGTCATAGTCCGCCCACTGGAGCCACTGGATGGTGTCCCGGTACCAGCTGGTACCGCCCTGGGCGAAGACCGCCGGAAGCGCATCGGCTGGAAGCCCCTCGGGGCCGCCCCGGCAGAAGGGCTGCTCAGTGCCCACGAGCGCCGCTGCGACGCAGGTGAGTGCCGCAGCGCCGGCGACGAGCTTACGCAGGCGAGGCAGGAATGGCACGACGACGCGGCAAAGGAAACACTCCACTTCATGAGAACTCAACGGCACTGGGCTCGCCCGCAAATGGGCGTCGACATCCAGGTGCCTGGTGACAGTGGATAACCTAGTTGACGAAATCGGGCAATACGGGATCGGTGATGGATCTGAAATCGTCCGTTATAGCATTGCGACACCATTCATTACGCCGGTATCACAAAAACTAGGAAATAGTGTCATTCACATTTCTATTCATATTCGCGGTAGGCCGCGCCATTTGCTCATGGTGGAACATAGAGACCTCCCCGGTCAGAGCGGCTGCTCTGACCGGGGAGGTCTGATGCTACGCGGAGGCGCGGGAGCGTCAGCGGGTCACTTGATGACCTTGGTGACGCGGCCGGAGCCGACGGTACGGCCACCCTCACGGATGGCGAAGCCGAGGCCCTCCTCCATGGCGATGGGCTGAATGAGCTCGACGGTCATCTCGGTGGTGTCGCCGGGCATGACCATCTCGGTGCCCTCGGGGAGGGTGATGACGCCGGTGACGTCCGTGGTACGGAAGTAGAACTGCGGACGGTAGTTCGAGTAGAAGGGGTTGTGGCGGCCGCCCTCGTCCTTGGTGAGGATGTGACGTGGCCCTCGAACTCGGTGTGCGGGGTGATGGAGCCGGGCTTGCAGACGACCCTGACCGCGCTCGACGTCCTCGCGACGGGTGCCGCGCAGGAGCAGACCGCAGTTCTCGCCGGCCCAGGCCTCGTCCATCTGCTTGTGGAACATCTCGATACCGGTGACCGTGGTCTTCTGGGCCTCGCGGATACCGAGGATCTCGACCTCGGAGTTGATCGGGAGCTTGCCGCGCTCCACGACCGGTGACGACGGTGCCGCGACCGGTGATGGTGAAGACGTCCTCGATGGGCATGAGGAAAGGCTTGTCCATGTCACGCTCAGGGGTGGGGATGTATTCGTCCACCGCGTCCATGAGCTCCTTGATCTTGCCGGCCCACTCGGCGTCGCCCTCGAGGGCCTTGAGAGCGGAGACGCGGATGACGGGAGCCTCGTCGCCGTCGTAGTCCTGGGAGGACAGCAGCTCGCGCACCTCCATCTCAACCAGGTCGAGGAGCTCCTCGTCGTCCACCATGTCGGACTTGTTGAGGGCCACGAGGAGGGCGGGGACGCCCACCTGGCGGGCGAGCAGGACGTGCTCACGGGTCTGGGCCATCGGGCCGTCGGTGGCGGCGACCACGAGGATCGCGCCATCCATCTGGGCGGCACCGGTGATCATGTTCTTGATGTAGTCGGCGTGCCCGGGGGCGTCGACGTGCGCGTAGTGACGCTTGGCGGTCTCGTACTCGACGTGCGCGATGTTGATGGTGATACCGCGCTGACGCTCCTCAGGAGCCTTGTCGATCTCGTCGAAGGGGGTGAAGGGGTTCAGCTCGGGGTACTCGTCGTGCAGAACCTTGGAGATCGCAGCGGTCAGCGTCGTCTTACCGTGGTCGACGTGACCGATCGTTCCGATGTTGACGTGCGGCTTGGTCCGCTCGAACTTGGCCTTGGCCACTGGTGTCCTCCTGGGACTCGGGTAGTTCTCTTCGTCGGGATTCGACTAGCACACATGCTAGCCGCCCGGGCGTCGAGAGTCTCTACTGGTGGATGTTGGAAATCTTACTGAACTGGGTCCCGGTCGGCACCCGAGGGGCGCCGCCGGGCCGGGGTCCGCCACGGTTGCGTGCAGCCGGCGCGGACCCCGGTGGCAGGACGTCAGGCGCCCTTGACCTTGGCGATGATCTCGTCGGCGACGTTCTTGGGAACCTCGGCGTACGAGTCGAAGGTCATGGAGTACACGGCGCGTCCCTGCGTCTTGGAGCGCAGGTCGCCGACGTAGCCGAACATCTCCGACAGGGGCACGTTGGCGCGGATGACCTTGACGCCGACGGCGTCCTCCATCGAGGCGATCATGCCGCGACGGGAGTTGAGGTCACCGATGACGTCGCCCATGTACTCCTCGAGTACGGACCTCGACGGCCATGACGGGCTCGAGGAGGACCGGCGAGGCCTTCTTGGCGCCTTCCTTGAACGCCATGGAGCCGGCGATCTTGAAGGCCATCTCGGAGGAGTCGACCTCGTGGTAGGCGCCGTCGATGAGGGTCGCCTTGATGTCCACCATCGGGTAGCCGGCCAGGACACCGGTGAGCATGGCGTCCTGGACCCCGGCGTCCACGCTGGGGATGTACTCGCGGGGCACGCGACCACCGGTGACGGCGTTGGCGAACTCGTAGTGCGCCTTCTCGCCGTCGGCGGTCTCGGCGGCCTCGTCGGCCGCGAGGGGCTCGAAGCTCATCTGCACCTTGGCGAACTGGCCGGAGCCACCCGTCTGCTTCTTGTGGGTGTACTCGACCTTGTCCACCTTCTTGCGGATGGTCTCGCGGTAGGCGACCTGCGGGGCGCCCACGTTGGCCTCGACCTTGAACTCTCGGCGCATGCGGTCCACGAACACGTCCAGGTGGAGCTCGCCCATACCGCCGATGACGGTCTGGCCGGTCTCGTCGTCGAGGGAGACAGTGAAGGTGGGGTCCTCCTCGGAGAGCTTCTGGATGGCCACACCCAGCTTCTCCTGGTCGCCCTTGGTCTTGGGCTCGATGGCCACGTGGATGACCGGGTCCGGGAAGGTCATGGACTCCAGGATGATCGGGGAGCCCTGGGCGCACAGGGTGTCACCGGTGGTGACGTCCTTGAGGCCGATGAAGGCGTAGATGTGGCCGGCGTGGGCCTCCTCACCGGGTTCTCCTTGTTGGAGTGCATCTGGAAGAGCTCTCGATGCGCTCCTTCTGCCCTATGGTGGCGTTGAGGACCATCTCGCCCTGGGAGACCTTGCCGAGTAGACGCGCACGTAGACGAGCTTGCCGTAGAAGGGGTGGGTGGCCACCTTGAAGGCCAGGGCAGAAGGGAGCCTTCTCGTCGGCCGGACGGGTGAGCACCTCCTCCTCGTTGCCGACGGCGTGGCCCTCGACGTCGGGGACGTCGAGCGGGGAGGGCAGGTAGTCCAGGACGGCGTCGAGCACGGGCTGGATGCCCTTGTTCTTGAAGGCGGACCCGGCCAGGACCGGGAAGGCCTCACCGGCCACGGTGAGCTTGCGGATACCGGACTTGAGCTCGACGATGCTGAGCTCCTCGCCCTCGAGGTACTTCTCCACGAGGGGCGTCGTCGGCCTCGGCGACCGTCTCGATCAGCTGGGCGCGCAGCTCCTCGGCCTTGGCGACCAGCTCGGAGGATCTCCTCGTACTCGACGATCGAGCCGCGGGTCTCTTGCCGTCGGCGTCCTTCTCGGGGAAGCGGATGGCCCGCATCTCCAGGACGTCGACGAGGCCGGAGAACTCGTTCTCGGCACCGATCGGGAAGTTGAGGACGATCAGGGGTGGCGTGGAGACGGTCGCGGATGGTCTGGACGGAGAAGTCGAAGTCGGCGCCCAGCTTGTCCATCTTGTTGATGTAGCAGATGCGCGGGACGTTGTACTTGTCCGCCTGGCGCCACACCGTCTCGACTGCGGCTCCACCCTCCTTGCCGTCGAAGACCGCGACGGCGCCGTCGAGCACGCGCAGGGGAGCGCTCGACCTCGACCGTGAAGTCCACGTGTCCGGGGGTGTCGATGATGTTGATCTGGTTCTTCTTCCAGAAACAGGTGGTAGCAGCGGAGGTGATGGTGATACCGCGCTCCTGCTCCTGCTCCATCCAGTCCATCGTCGAGGCGCCATCGTGAGTCTCACCGATCTTGTAGTTAATACCGGTGTAGAACAGGATGCGCTCTGTCACGGTGGTCTTACCGGCATCGATGTGGGCCATGATGCCGATGTTGCGGACCTTGGTGAGGTCTGTCAGCACGTCAAGTGCCACTGGTGGTGTCCTTCGTTCGTGTGGGGTACGGAGCTGATTCCGGCACTACCAGCGGTAGTGGGCGAAGGCCTTGTTGGACTCGGCCATGCGGTGCATGTCCTCGCGGCGCTTGACCGCGGCGCCCAGGCCGTTGGAGGCGTCGAGAATCTCGTTCATGAGACGCTCGGTCATGGTGTTCTCGCGGCGCTGGCGGGAGAAGTCCACGAGCCAGCGCAGCGCCAGGGTGGTGGCGCGGCCGGGGCGGACCTCGACGGGCACCTGGTAGGTGGCGCCACCGACGCGACGGGAGCGAACCTCCAGGGCGGGGCGGATGTTGTCAGACGCGCTTGAGGACCGAGACCGGGTCCTGGTCCGTCTTGGAGCGCACGCCCTCCAGGGCGCCGTAGACGATCCGCTCGGCGGTGGACTTCTTGCCGTCCAGCAGGACGCGGTTGACGAGCTGGGTGACGACCGGCGAGCCGTAGACGGGGTCGACGACGAGCGGGCGCTTGGGTGCGGGACCCTTACGAGGCATTACTTCTTCTCCTTCTTGGCGCCGTACTTGAACGTGCTGCTGGCGGCCCTTGACACCCTGGGTGTCGAGGCGCCGCGCACGATGTGTAGCGGACACCGGAAGGTCCTTACACGACCACCGCGCACGAGCACGATGGAGTGCTCCTGGAGGTTGTGGCCTCGCCGGGGATGTAGGCCGTGACCTCAATACCGGTGGACAGGCGCACACGGGCAACCTTACGGAGGGCGGAGTTCGGCTTCTAGTCGTGGTGTACACGCGGGTGCACACGCCACGGCGCTGCGGACTTGCCTTGAGCGCCGGCGTCTTGGACGCGGAGCGCTTCGTCGAGCGGCCCTTGCGGACCAGCTGCTGAATGGTAGGCACTACTGATTCTCCATGGGGACGTGAGTCTGTATCTGGCTGCTGCCTGCGTGCCGGGCCGCTCCCCATTGGTGGCTCGACGGCGCACGCCACCGCGGAGAGGGCCGGCCCGCCGGGGATCGGGGCGAGCCCGATGACGACGTCCGGAGCCCCGCAGTCAGGGGCCCGTCGGTTCCCGCCGCGGCAGACCCGCGTCACGATGTCGCGCTTGATTCGAGCAGGCCCGTGGCCTGAGCGAATCCGACGTCGCTGGGAACGGAATGGAGATGCGGTGACCCGTCTGCGGGCACCGCGGGCCAGGCTACCCGTTCGCCGCGTCAGGGCGCCAGGGCGGAGGGCGAGGTGAGGGCGTGGTGCTGGACACGTAGGGATGGTGAGCACTCTGCGGGATATGGGTCTCGGGGCCGCAGATTGGGGCGCCCGCCCCATACCGAGAATGCGGCAAGCGTGCAAGAGTGTGGCGGTGAACGTCCCAGCATTACTGGCCGCCATTGCCGTTGGTGGCGCGACCGTCACGGTCGTAGCCCGCCGAGTCTCCGCCTTCGCGCGACAGTACGTGTCCGATCTTGAGCAGGACGAGGCAGAGGCGGCGACTTCATCTGATAACACGGCAACTACCACGCCCACGCTGGGAGCGGGGCCCACGAACGAAGCGACTTCAGCAGACGCGAAGCTCTCCCCCGGCAGTGGCACCGCCTTCGAGCCGACCACCTTCCGCGCGCGGTGGTTGCTGACACCCGCCTCACAGGCCGTCCTCGCAGCGATCCTGTGCGGACTGACGCTCGCATGGGGGGCACGCAGCGCTGCATGGGCCGAGGTGATCGTGGCGCTTCCGATCGTGGCGCTGCTGGGCGCCGCGTGCAGCGTTGACGCCGTATGCCACCGGCTCCCCAATCGCATTCTCGGCCCTGCGGCACTGTGGACCGGCGCGGCGACCGTGGCCCTCACCCTGTTCCACGCGACTACGGGGACATCCCTGCCCGAAGCAGGCTGGGTGGTACTCAGGTCCGTTCTGTGCGCCGTGAGTGCCGGCGTCATGGTGGGAGCCATGGCGCTGCTACCCGGTTCGGGCATGGGTCTGGGAGACGCGAAGCTGTGTGCGGTTCTTGGGCTGTGGCTCGGGTACTTCGGCGGAACTTACACCGCGATGGGCATCATCCTCAGATTCTTCATCGGTGGAGTCATCGCCATCGCACTTTATGGTCAGTCGCCTGGCGGACCGCAAGACACTCATCGCCTTCGGCCCCTACCTGTCGCTAGGAGGCTGGTTGGCATGGATGCTCGCAGTGGCGTGACTCCGCAGGACGATTGTTCGCACTAACCCCTGTTCGCACTTACCCCCAGCGCACATCGACGTGGCGGTTGGCGGCCTTGCCGGCCTCATTGACGCTGCCGTCCGGGTTGGTCTCGAGGCCACGGGCTCCGCTCTCCCCTTACCGGAGGACTGGACGTTCAGGGAGGGGACCTTGGAGGTCAGGTAGTCGGCGACGGCCTTGGCCCGCTGCTCGGAGAGCGTCTGGTTGTGAGCGTCGTCGGCGACGGAGTCCGTGTGCCCCACCACGGTGACCGTGGCCGGCGCCTTGCCGTTCCAGCGGCTGACGATCTCGTCGAGCACCTGCTTGGCCCGGTCGGTCAGGGCCGAGGAGTCGACGTCGAAGGTGACGTCTCCGGACAGTGAGGCCACCGTGGTCTTGCCGTCCGAGGAGTAGGTGACCGCGCTGTCCGAGCTGCTTGAGCGCGATACCGGCGTGACAACGCGGTCCACGGTCTGAGCCACCCGGGGATTACCCGGCCCTGCGCTCTCCGGTTGCTTGGTGATCGTCGTCGGATCGGCTGTGGCGCTGTTGCTCGCAGCCGCCAACGGGTGGCCCGCTTGCGGTGCTGCGGGTAAGGCAGCAGCCCCGGCGGACACGGACCACGATGTTGCCCACACGGCGACGGCTGCGGTGGCAAGCGCCCCGGACCGAGGCCGAGGTTTGGCACCCCTTGCCCGTTCCCCATTCATCTGCCGTCTCATCGGTCCACCGCCACGTTGCTGAAGGTGCCTCCATTCGGGATGGTGATGGTGACGTTCTTCGCCTCAGCCGGTACACCGGTGAAGGTCGCCTGGAGCGCGATCGTCTGACCGGGTTGGATGAACTCCGTGAGGCCACTGGAGCACAGGCAGCCGCCCTGGGAGTCGTAGGAGACGCGGTAAATGCTTGAGGAGGACGGCTCAATAAGTGTCAGGCCGTCGGCGTTGTTCGTGCTCCCTCCCGGGCTCGCCTTTCCACTGGGCTGAGGCACCGAGTCATCTCCGTCGGAGAATGAGTCATGAATCCACATATCATTCTTCTTGTCATTATTCGTCACGGAGAACATGACGGTGATCGTGGTTCCCGCACCGGATACGGAGTTCAGGGAAACAGTCCGGGTTTACTGTCAACGGTCGTGGGATGCGACTCAATGGCCGCACCATGACCACCGCCCCTGGCTCTGCGCCGACTTCGGCGCTGACGCCGACGTCGAGGTCGAGGTCGACACCCCCTTCTCACCCGAGGAGCCCCCTGGCAGCTGGCAGGGACGCCAGGGTGGCCGCCATTCCAATGGCGCTCATGGCGGCCAGGACTCGCTTCGAAGCAGTCATCATGATGGAACCTCCGTTGCTCTCGATCAGGCCACATCGACCTGAGGAATACTGAGACTCTATACAGCACCCATCATTCGAGAAATGGGGAGGCTCCCACGGGGAAATATCGTGGAGTACCCGGGGTACACGCGGGGAGACCGAGAATCCGTGTACTCCCATGGAGTTATGAGGGAGTACACGGGGAGCGATGGGAGTACACGGGAGCCCTCTGCTGGGATGATTACGTTATGATTACGCTCGGTCGCTGAGAAATTTCGGCGGCCCCATGAAGGAGTTCTCGTGTTGCCCGTATTGCCTGGTTCGTCTTGTGTTCCTTCGGCACCATCTCGCCGGTCTTTTGTGGCTCTCTCAGCCCTGGCGGGACTCGGCTTGCCGGTGCTGGCGGGTTGTGACCTGCCGGGAGTCTCCAAGGACAAGGGAGGGTTGGCCTCGCCGTCGGGTTCCACGGCCTCGGCTGGGGGATCCCCCTCCCCCAGCCCCGCTCAGGCTGGTAGCACCGAGTGGCAGAAGCTTGACGGCCACGTCATGGGCCACAAGGTGAGCATGGAGGTCTCCCCTGTCATCCGCCAGGACGAGACCTCGTACATCGCCCTGAAGCTCACCCGCGCATCCGACGACGCCTCCATCGACGCCGTCAACGCCCATCCCTTCAGCGACAACAACAACAGGATCGTTCTCCCAAGCTACTTAGGGGCTCCAACCATCTTTCGACCTGGCGCCGGCGCCGACCTGGTCAAGCTGCTCGACACCGGCTCCGGGCGCGTGTGGAGCGCCGTCGACGGCAGCGGCGGAATGCTAGAGCTCACCCCAGGCAAGGAGATCATCTCCTACCTGTCCTTCGGCAAGGTCGACACCGACTCCGTCACTGTCATGGTCCCCATGGCCGGCTTCACCACCGTCTCCGTTCTGGACGCCGACGACGCCAAGAAAGCCAAGGTTGACCTGAGCACAGCCCAAACCGAAATCGACAAGTACCCGCGCGCTGCTCCCGAGCTCGCCACCCCCGTCGCCATCGAGCGCTACACCCGGGCGCTGGATGACTCCACCAGCACCCACGCCGGCAGCAAGGACATCACCGTTACCCTCGCCAGTGATGTCACCTTCGCCTCGGACTCCGCCGACCTCACCTCCGCCGCCGACGCCCAGCTCAACACCGTCGCCGCCCAGCTCGAGCAGCATCCCCGACGGCGGGACACTCACCATCGTGGGCCACACCGACGACGTCCAGGACGACGCCTACAACCAGACCCTCTCCGAGAAGCGCGCCAACGCCGTCAAGACCCGCCTCGAACAGCTCACCAAGCTCGACACGTGGCAGACATCCGTCTCCGGCAAGGGCGAGTCCGAGCCCAAGATCAAGGACACCAGCGACGAGGCCCGAGCCGTCAACCGACGCGTCGAGATCACCCTGACCCCCACCGGCGGCACCACCCCCAAGAACAACACCACCCCCACCCCCAACAGCAGCAGCAGCCTCTGACCCCAGCACCGGCGGCAAGTTGCCCGACCCCCAGGGCCCCGTCGCCAAAGGGGACCCGAAGGCGTCACCCTCACCCCCAAGAGCGGCGACACCAGCGGAGAGGTCACCATCACCCTCGACCACGTCACCCGCTCCGGCGGCTACCTCCTGGGTACCGTCACCTGCACCGTCAAGGACGGCTCCACCGGCGCGCAACTCCACCCCCTGCTCCAGGACCCCCAGACGGCCCTGAGCAACCAGCGCGACGAGGACGGCAGCGCCTTCGTAACCCAGTTCGCCAGCGACGGCCTGACCCTCCTCAGCAACGGCGAGCGCATCTTCCCCGCCGACTACAACGACGCCTACAACAAGCAGCACCTCCCCTGACCGAGCTCAACCTCAGCGACCACCTCAAGACCGGCACCACCACCGTCTGCGTCGTCTGGCCCGACCCCGGCGGCGACACCATCACCCTCGACCACGCTAAGGCAAGTACTCCATCCCAGACACCGCCTACCGCCTCACCGACATCCCCATCAAGAACAGCTGAAAGGATCCATCGTGATGCGTCGTCGTGTGTTTCTGTCAGGTGCAGTTCTGACCGGCGTGGGCTTGCCGCTGTTGGCCGGGTGCAAGCTCCCCTGGCGGTCGAAGCGTCAGACCGGCTCGGCCTCGGCGTCGGCAGGTGGGGCGTCAGGGACGGCCGTGCCTGCGGCGTCGGCGGCGCCGCAGGGCTGGCAGGAGCTTGACGCTCACGTCATGGGCCACCACCTGGGGATCCAGGTCTCACCCCTGGTGCGCCGCGACGAGAAGACCACTGTGCTGGTCCTGAAGCTGACGCGGGCCAAGGACGACCCCGCGGTCAAGGACATCGCAGACGCCGCCGGCGACGGCAGCAACACCTTCGAGGCGTCCTTGCCTTTGTCACGCCCCGGTCTCCTGAGGAGATCCGACTGGGGCGCCAACGGGGTACGTCTGCTGGACCCTGTCCACCAACCGGGTGTGGTAGCCACCGCCAGCGTGGAGAACAAGGTCAAGGACAACTACAACAACCTGCCGCTCAAGCCGGGTGCGTCCACCAGCTGCTTCGTGCTCTTCGGGGCGGTGGACGCCAAGCAGGTCACCGTCTTCGTCCCCAAGCAGGATTCGTCACCGTCAACGTCCTCAACAGCAGCGCGCAGCAGCCTCCGGCATCGACTTCAAAGCCATCGACAAGGCCTTCGACAGCGTGGCCAACCCCGACTACGAGGCCGAGCCCGACCAGGCGCTGGCCGCCCCGGTGCCCATTGAGCGCTACACTCGGGCACTGGACGACTCCACCAGCACCCATGCCGGCGGCAAGGACATCACCGTCACCCTCGCCAGCGACGTCACCTTCGCCTCCGACTCAGCCGACCTGGCCTCAGGTGCCGAGGCCCAGCTCAAGACGGTGGCCGGCCAGCTGGCCCAGTACCCCGACGGCGGGACCCTGTCCATTGTGGGGCACACCGACGACGTCCAGGACGACGCCTACAACCAGACCCTGTCCGAGAAGCGCGCCAACGCCGTCAAAACCCGCCTCGAACAGCTCACCAAACTCGACAAGTGGCAGACATCCGTGTCCGGCAAGGGCGAGTCCGAGCCCAAGGTCAACGACACCAGCGACGAGGCCCGCGCCGTCAACCGGCGCGTCGAGATCACCCTGACCCCCACCGGCGGCACCACGACCAAGACCACTACCCCGTCCGCTGGAACCGGTTCCTTGCCCGAGACCAAGGGCCCCGTCGCCAAGGGCTCTGAAGGCGTCACCGTCAAGCATGTCAGTGGCAACAGCCAGGTCACCATCACCATCGACCACGTCACCCGCTCTGGCGGATACCTCTTCGGCCAGCTCCACACCACCCTCAGCGTGAAGAAGGGCTCCGCCCCCAACGGCCTCAGAGGACTGGCTCGGCGACAAAGAGGCTCTCTTCTCCAACTCCCGCAGCGAGGACGGCAGCCGCGACGCCGTAACATACGCCGCCAACGGGTTGACCCTCCTGGCCGCAGGCGAGCGCATCTACCCCGCCGACTACCGCGACGCCGGCTTCAAGACCCACCTCCCTCACCGAGCTCCAGCTCACTCCCCCTATCAAGGCCGGCACCACCACCGTCTGCGTCATCTGGCCCGACCCGGCGGCGACACCGTCACCCTCGACCACGCAGCAACCGGGAAAGAAGTCGCCGACCTCGGCTACCGCCTCACCGACATCCCCGTCAAGAACAGCTGAGGCCCATCCGGGCCTCCTTCACGACGGAGAGGTCGTCCCGTCCTTGCGAGAGGGAGAGACAAGGACGGGGACAACCGGCTTCTCCACTCCCCCGCCATTTGGAAGCTCCACCGACGGCTTCACCGTAGTCAGCCCGGCACCTGCGGACCATGGGCAGATGCCCCCGTGGAGGGCTCGTGCAGTCCCTGGGGAGTCCCCGGGCAGGCCCAGGACTCCCCGGACAACCCGCAGCGAAGAACGGCGTCGGCCACCTCCCGCATGAGGAGGCGGCCGACGCCGTCGTGAAGGAAAAAGAACCTCAGGCCTTGGTGACGTCCATCGGGATGCCGGGGCCCATGGTGGTGGTCATGGTGGCCTTGAGGATGTAGCGGCCCTTCGAGGTCGAGGGCTTGAGGCGCAGGACCTCCTCCAGGGCGGCCTGGAAGTTCTCCGTCAGCTGCTCCTCGGTGAAGGAGGCCTTACCGATGATGAAGTGGAGGTTGGAGGCGCGGTCCACGCGGAACTCGATACGGCCGCCCTTGATGTCGGAGACGGCCTTGGCCACATCCATCGTCACGGTGCCGGTGCGGGGGTTGGGCATGAGGCCACGGGGGCCCAGGACGCGGCCCAGGCGGCCGACCTTGCCCATGAGGTCCGGGGTGGCCACGGCGGCGTCGAAGTCCGTGTAGCCCTTGGCGACCTTCTCGATGAGCTCGTCGCCACCGACCTCGTCCGCGCCGGCGGCGAGGGCCTGCTCGGCCCGCTCGCCCTGGGCGAAGACGACGACGCGGGCGGTCTTACCGGTACCGTGCGGCAGGGACACGGTGCCGCGGACCATCTGGTCCGCCTTGCGGGGGTCGACCCCCAGACGGAAGACGACGTCCACGGTGGCGTCGAACTTGGTGATAGAGGTGGACTTGGCCAGGTGAACGGCCTCGGCCGGGGTGTAGAGGACTCGGACTGGATCTTCTCAGCCGCGGCGCGGTAGGCCTTGGAGCGCTTGGTCATCTGCTTCTCCTTGCAGTCGTGGTGTTCGGGCCGCGCGAGGCCCTTCCACGGTTTCGTATGGGGATTGAGTTAAGAGAGCCGACAGGTCGGCGAGTGCCTTAGGCCTCGACGGTGATGCCCATGGAGCGGGCGGTGCCGGCGATGATCTTGGCGGCGGCCTCGATGTCGTTGGCGTTGAGGTCGGGCATCTTGGACTCGGCGATCTCACGCACCTGAGCCTGGGTCAGGGAGGCCACCTTCACGGTGTGGGGGGTGGCAGAGCCCTTGGGACGCCCGCAGCCTTCTTAATGAGCTCGGCGGCCGGCGGGGTCTTGGTGATGAAGGTGAAGGAGCGGTCCTCGTAGACGGTGATCTCCACGGGGATGACGTTGCCGCGCTGCGACTCGGTCGCCGCGTTGTACGCCTGCAGAACTCCATGATGTTGACGCCGTGGGCACCCAGGGCGGGGCCGATCGGCGGGCAGGGGTTGGCCTGGCCGGCCTGGATCTGGAGCTTGATCAGCCCGGCGACCTTCTTCTTGGGGGCCATAGGAATGGGTCCTTCTTACTTGTCCGGATGTGCTGCACGCCTGCCGTGCAGCCGTGGGTGCATGCGCACACACAAGCGCTCATCGTAGCCCGCTGCCGGGCCGAGCAGGGCACCCGGTGCGCGGTATCACAGGACATCGGCCTGTGATTCACGGCTCCCGCGCCGTGGCCGCTCGCGCGACCCGGACGGTTGTGGCCCGACGACGCTGTTTCGCGTCGTCGGGCCACAAGGGCTGATGGTTCCTGCCCTCAGGTCCGCCTCAGATCTTGGCGACCTGGGTGAAGGAGAGCTCGGCCGGGGTGTCGCGACCGAACAGGGAGATGAGCACCTGGAGCTTCTGGGTCTCGGGGTGGATCTCGGCGATCGTCGCCGGCAGGGACTCGAAGGGGCCGTCGGTGACGATGACGGACTCGCCGACCTCGAAGGCGACCTCGAAGACCTGCCCGCCGGTGGTGATCTGGGTGCCGGAACCGGACTCGGGGGCCGTGGCCTCCGCGGCGGCGGCCTCCTGGCGGCGATCTCCTCGGGCGTGGGGCCGAGCTGGGCGACGGCCTCCTCGAGGTCAGCGGCACCGGGTTGTAGCGGTCCCCACGAAGCCGGTGACGGCCGGGGTGTCATGATGGTGCGCCACACCTTGTCCGAGGTCTCCAGGGTCATCAGGTCCATGCGCACGAACACGTAGCCGGGAATGCGCACCCGGGAGACTTCCTTCTTCTTGTTGCCGTTCTTGATCTCGATGACCGTCTCCATGGGGACGGTGGCGTCGAAGATGTAGTCCTCGACCTCGAAGTTCTCGGCGCGGGCCATGATGTCGGCGGCCACGCGGCGCTCGTAGCCAGGTAGGTGTGCAGCACGTACCACTGCCCCGGCAGGGGCCGACATCTGGCGGCGGAACTCGGCCAGCGGGTCGACGACGGGCGCCTCCTCGACCGGCACGGCCGGCTCAGCGGCGGCGTCGGTCGCATCGGCCTGGGCGGCCTCGTCGGTCGCATCGGCCTGGGCGGCCTCAACCGGCTCGACGGCGTCACCGGCGTCGTCGGCCGCGAGCGAGGCGAGGGCCTCGACGTCGTCGGGGGTGGTCTGCGAGGAGACATCCTCAGACATGGTGTACCTGCTTTCCAGTGGCGTGAGACGAGCGGATGCGACGGGCCGCGCGAGCAGCAGCGGCGTCGGGAGTAGACATGGTCAGGGGCGCAACCGCGCATCCCCGGTGAGGGCGCGGCCGCGGAAGCCGGGAGGTCAGGCGAAGAGCCACATGACGGCCCGGTTGAAGGCGAAGTCCAGCACCCCGGTGAAGGCCATGATGGCGATGATGAAGACGACCACCACTGTGAAGTAGGTCCACAGCTCGTTCATGGTGGGCCAGACGACCTTGCGCAGCTCGTCAATGACCTGGCGGATGAACAGGGGCGATGCGCCCTGAAGAAGCCGCGCTTCGTGGCCGACTTGCCTGTCGCAGCGCGTGCGCTCTCGCTCATGAATCTGGGTCCTCAGGGTCGACGGTCAGGTCAGTTCCCGCACAGCGGGGAGAAGACGAAACCGACGGGATCTCCCGACAGATCCGCCGTTCTCAGCAGGGCAGGCGGGACTCGAACCCACAACCGCCGGTTTTGGAGACCGGTGCGCTACCAATTGCGCCACTGCCCTTCAGCGGTGCTCTGGTTTGCCATACGAGAAGCCTTTGCGGTAACCGCACTGGCCGTGGGGTGCGCCACGCCGGGGCCGGCCGGGGCGTTGCTGCCCTGCCGCGGTTCCGGAGGAGCCCCGGAGGCACCCCGGTGCCATCGCTGACGGATCAGACATGTTTTCAGACGTGCAGGCCTTTGCAGGGTCGTGGGACCATAGTCGGGTGACACCTGCACCCACGCACCGCGTTTCCGCCCGTCTGTCCGCCATCGCCCCTCCGCCACCCTGGCCGTCGACGCCAAGGCCAAGGCCCTCAAGGCCGCCGGTCGCCCCGTCATCGGCTTCGGCGCCGGAGAGCCCGACTTCCCCACGCCCGACTACATCGTTGAGGCGGCCGTCGCCGCCGCGAAGGACCCGGTCAACCACAAGTACTCCCCAGCCAGGGTCTGCCGGTCCTGCGCGAGGCCATCGCCGCCAAGACGCTGCGCGACTCCGGCTACGAGGTCTCCCCCGACGACATCCTGGTCACCAACGGCGGCAAGCAGGCCGTCTTCCAGGCCTTCGCCGCACTCGTCGACCCCGGCGACGAGGTTCTGCTGCCCGCGCCCTACTGGACCACCTACCCCGAGGCCATCGCCTGGCCGGGGGCACCACGAGTCGAGGTCTTCGCCGGTGCCGACCAGGACTACAAGGTCAGCGTCGACCAGCTCGAGGCCGCACGCACCGAGCGCACCAAGGTGCTGCTGCTGTGCTCGCCGTCGAACCCGACCGGCTCGGTCTACCGCCCGAGGGCTCACCGTCATCGGCCGGTGGGCCCTGGAGCACGGGCATCTGGGTCATCACCGATGAGATCTGAGCACCTCCTCTATGACGGCGCCCAGGCCGCGCACGTCGTCAAGCTGGTTCCCGAGCTGGCCGACCAGACGATCGTCCTCAACGGCGTGGCCAAGACCTACGCCATGACCGGCTGGCGCGTGGGCTGGATGATCGCCCCCAGCGACGTCATCAAGGCCGCCACGAACTTCCAGTCGCACCTGACCTCCAACGTCGCCAACGTCTCGCAGCGCGCGGCGCTGGCGGCCGTCAGCGACGACCTGACCGCCGTCGAGCAGATGCGCACTGCCTTCGACCGGCGCCGGCGCACCATGGTGAAGATGCTCTCGCAGATCGAGGGCTGACCGTGCCCGTGCCCGCGGCGCCTTCTACGCCTACCCAGCATCGAGGGACTCGTGGGGCGCACGCTGCGCGGTACCACGATCGACAGCTCGGCCACGCTGGCCGCACTCATCCTCGAGCACGCTGAGGTCGCCGTCGTTCCCGGTGAGGGCCTTCGGCCCCTCGGGCTTTGTGCGGCTGTCCTACGCGCTGGGCGATGACGACCTGGTCGAGGGCGTGGGGCGGGTCCAGAGCTGCTGGCCGAGGTCGAGTAGCGCCTGGGGCTCCGTCTCTCCTCCGCCTCCTCCACCGAGCCGGGCATTTCTCGCGTAACCCCACAGAAATTCCGTAGGGCGCCGCGAAAAATGCCCGGCTCGGCGTTTGATACCAATGTGGTTGCGGACGGGCATTCCGTATCCTTCAGGGACCTATCATCCGATTCGTGCCAGCTCACACTCCCGACGATGAACGTCGCGCCACCGATCCAGTACCGAACCTGAGGTGCTGGAGTACCTAGCCAAGGCATTTCCAGATCTGCGACCGGTCGTCGCCGCCAATCCTGCGCTTCCCGCGGTGCTGCGCGAGCGGATTCTCCAGATGGGCTTGGGCAACTTGTCTCAGGTTTCACCCGCAACCCCGGTGAGCGCGGCGACAGCGTCCGACTCGACTCACCTCAGGACGGCCGAGACCGCGGCCCTGCCCTCGCTCACGACTACCGACTACAGCATCTCGCCGCACGCCGCCTCACCGCACACCGGGGCTCCTGCGAGAGCGACGGTGCAGGCAGATCCTCGCACGGAGGTCCTCAAGACCTTACCGGCCATGCCGACGCTGGCAGCCCACCGGCACCTGCCCAGACAGCGCCCGTCGAACCATCCGAGCCCCGCCGGCCTCCCGCACCGGGTCCCGCACCGGGCTGATAGCCGCCCTGGTCACCACCCTGGTCCTGGCCGTCGCCGCCGCCGGAACCTTCGCCGGGATGCTGCTGGCGAAACGAGATCGACAGTCGGAAACGGAAGCGGCTTCCGCCGCTTCCACCGCACCGGTCCCCGCCCAGACGGCAGGAACATCGGCGGGGCAGACCGCCCAACCGACCGCAGACGCCACCGAGGCCGAAGCGACACCACTACCCGACAAGGGACCGACTCTTCCCCATCAGCCAAGACCTTCTCCTACCAGTACGTGGACACCCCGTCGAAGAACATCTCCTGCATCCTTTACGAGGAGGGGGTGGGCTGCTCAATCCTGGAACGGAGCTACGCCTCCTCCGGGATGCAGGACTGCCCCAACCGGGAGTTCTCCATCGTGGCCCTCGCTGGTCGCACCGAGGTCCGCTGCGGAGAGGAGTACCTGGGACAGCCTGGGGACACCTTCCACACGTTGCAGTACGGAGAGACCACGACGTTCTCCGACTACGCCTGCACCTCACAGTCCAAGGGGATGACCTGCTGGAACACGATCACCGGACGCGGTTTCACCATCTCCAGGGAGTCGCACGTCAGATTCTGAGTGCCCCGAGCCGGGCATTTCTCGCGTAACCCCACAGAAATTCTGTAGGGCGCCGCGAGAAATGCCCGGCTCGGCGTGCGATCGGCGGGCTTCAGTGGGCGCCGCGGCGGGCCTGGATCTCGCGGCCCTGCGCCAGCCAGGTCTCGGCGCGGGCCAGGCGGCCCTCGGCGTCGGGGCGCCACGGGCCGCCGTCCTCGCGGCGGGCACCGGCCACCAGGGACAGGACCACGCCGGCGCAGCGCGCACGCAGGGAGACCGGATCCACCTGCTGCTCGGCCATGCGGGTCCAGGTCTCCAGGATGGGACGCAGCTTCGGGTAGGGAGGCGGGCGCCAGGTGGTCCAGCACGCTGACGTGCCCCAGCAGGCAGAGCCAGGTCGTCGACCCGGTAGCCGGGCCCCAGGAGTCCACGTCGAGCAGGCTGGTGACGGACTCGCCCTCCACGAGGACATTGGCCTCGTAGAAGTCGCCGTGGACCGGGACCGGTCGGCCCGGCGTCGGAGGCAGCCATGAGCTGCTCGACCCCTCGGCCACGGCCCGGGCGCGGGCGGCGTGCTCGGGCAGGACCGTGGCGGCGGCGTGCGCGTAGTGGCGGGCCCGTTCCGACCAGGCGGCGTGCGCCGGCAGCTGCATGGCGCTGGCCGGCAGGGCGTCCAGCAGCGAGATGAGGGCCGTTGAAGACGCGTTCGCTGCGCAGACGCTCATACCCTGGGACAGCAGGCCGGACAGGGGCCACTCCCTCGACCGGTGGACAGCAGGACGAGCCCATCAGGGGTCCTCCCGCAGGACCTCGGGCGCGGGCACGCCTGACGCCGTCAGCAGGCGGTGGCGCTGGGCGAAGGACGGGGCCTGGCTCGGGCGCAGGACCTGGCGTGAGCGGTGGTCTCATCCGGGAAGGTGGCGCGCACGACCGCTCGACGGGTGGGCCGGTGAGGCGACCATCGTGGCCTTGACCTGCGTGCCGATCCGGGCCGAGGCAGCGAGGGCGTGCAGGCCACTACCAGGCCGGGAAGCTCGGGTCGGCCGGGTGACGCCACACGTGGACCGCAGGGGCCGTCTCCGCCGGTGGGGGCCACCCGGGTCAGTCCCGGTGCGTGCGGGTTGGACAGGGCGAGCCGTCGTGGCACACAGGTACTCGGTGGTGGAACGCCCGTTGGGTGCGACGACAACGGCCGTGTACCCACAGACACCCCCTGCTCCGGGGCGATGGTGGACTGAGTGGACCTCCCAGCTGGCCAGACGCTGGCCAGCCGGGGCGAGGGCGGCGGAGAGCACGGACGCGGCACGCGGCCCCGTCAGCAGGGCCACCTCCTCGGGCTCCTGGGACGCCGACGAGGTGGTTCATAGCGGTTAGTCTGCCCCACCCACCTGGTGGTTCGCCTCCAAAACGACCCCGGTGTTCGACAACAGCGAAGCCCACCCACCCCCGGGGCGATGCACTGGGTGACCGAGGTCGAGTACGTACAGGGTGCACAGATCTGTCACTCCTGGCGACTTTTAGGTGGAGCAAGGCGGGTGTGACCGGGCCTCTCTCCCCTATCTGTGCAGGTCCGCGCCTTCCTCTCCTGACACAGGCTGCCGCGCCTGCCGGAAAAGTCGCCAATCGTGACACCGACGGCACTGACAACACCGAGGCAAGCCCGAAGTTATCCACAGCGCCGGTTCATGCCTTTCACCTCTGAACACTGTTTGACATGATTTAAATATGTTTGATGATGCCCGCCGCAGCGATGTACGCGCCCGGCTACTGGCCAGGAACGGCGCAGCCCGACTTTCGTCGCTGAGCCTGACCCGGTCAGAGCGCAGAACGGTGGCACGCATGCTGTCTGAGAAGGCGCTGGCCTCCCACCCCGGTCACGTCGTGGCCCTGCCGTCGACCAAAGCCTTCGTCATCACCTGCCGCCGACTGGGAGGCGTGGTGAGCTGTGGACACGCGATGAAGCACTACGGCATCCCGATGAGGACATCACCCGGTGTTCTCCATGTCGCCATCCCGGCGCAGCGCAGCCGCGTTCCCGACGCGATCGGCCGCACGGTGGTCCACCGCGTCAGGGGGCTGTCGCTCCCCGAGGACACCCAGCCACCAGTGGCGCAGGTCGAGCAGGCCCTCATCTGCTACATGCGCTGCGCCGATGAGCTCGATGCCCTCATCGCACTCGATGCGGCCCTGCGCCTGGGATCACGACCCACGCACAGCTGGCATCCGCCTTGCCTGGCCCGCGCAACGCACCGCTGCGCTCCCTGCTCTCTCAGGCCCGCCCGGGGGCTCGCTCCCTGCTGGAGACGATCGCCCGCTACGACCTGAAGCAGGCCGGGTACCGCCCGTCGCAGCGGTGAGCGTGGACGGGGTCGGCGAGGTGGACCTGGTTCTCAGCCGGAGGCCCAAGGCGATCGTTCCCGGACCGGCGGATGGCACGCATGTCCTCACCGCAGCGGCTTGCCCTGCATTGCTCGTCGAGACGACGGCTACACCTACCACTCCTCCCGCCCGGACTGGCAGAGCGACCACCTGCGCGATCAGGCCGCTCTCGCGCGCGGTCTCACCCCGCTGCGCCTCACCAGCAACCAGGTACTGGATCGGGAGACGGTGCGGATCGTCTCCCCAGTGGCGCGTCGTCTCGGAATCCACCCAGATGTCACTCCTGGCGACTTTTAGGTGGAGGCGGGAAGGGATCACCGGGCCCCTCCCCCCTATCTGCGCAGGTCCGGCCTTCCCTCCTGTCACAGCCTGTCGGAGCCCGCCGGAAAAGTCGCCAATCGTGACACTTCGGCGCCTCCGCTCCCGCCTCGCGCGGGAGAGCTGCCGGTGAGGTGCGAACGCGTGGAAGAATCCACCCATGCGAGACCTCGCCACCCTTCCCAAGGCGCACCTGCACCTGCACTTCACGGGGTCGATGCGCCTGGAGACCCTCATCGAGCTGGCCTCCAGCGAGCGCACGCGCCTGCCCTCGAACTTCCTGGACGGCGACCCCCTACGAGTCCCCGCCGACCGGCGCGGCTGGTTCCGCTTCCAGCGCGCCTACGACACGGCCCGGGCCCTGGTGCGCACGGAGGAGGTCATGCGCCGCATCGTCCTGGAGGCAGCACTCGATGACGCCGCCGAAGGTTCGCGCCGCTTGGAGATCCAGGTCGACCCGACCAGCTACGCCCCTTTCGTCGGCGGGATCACCCCCGCCCTGGAGATCATCCTCGATGCCGCCAAGCAGGCCACGACCTTGAGCGGGGTGGAGGTGGCGGTCATCGTGGCGGCCTCCCGGATGCGTCACCCGTTGGACGCCCGCACGCTCGCACGCCTGGCAGTGCGCTACGCCGGGGACCAGCCGGGCGAGGTGATCGGCTTCGGCCTGTCCAACGATGAGCGCGCCGGGCAGACCTCTTCCTGGGAGCGGGCCTTCGCCATCGCCCGCCGGGGCGGATTGGCCTCCATGCCGCACGGAGGGGCTCTTAGGGCCCGACCACCTGCGTGAGGTCGTCTCCCTGCCTCGGCCCCACACGCCTGGGCCACGGGGTTCGCGCCGGTGAGGACCCCGCCCTGCTGGATGCGATCGTCGCTTCCGGCATCAGCCTTGAGGTCTGCCCCGCCTCCAACGTGAGCCTGGGCGTCTATCACAGCCCCGACGACGTCCCCCTGCGTACGCTCATGAGCCATGGGGCACAGATCGCCCTGAGTGCTGACGACCCCCTGCTCTTCCAGTCCCGGCTCGTCGACCAGTACGAGATCGCCCGGGCCCTGGGCTGCGACGACGCCGAGCTGGCCGAGCTGGCCCGCGGGTCGATCCGCGCCTGCCTGGCCTCCCCTGACAGCGAAGCAGACCTGGTTGGCCGAGGTGGACGCCTGGCTGGCGGCGCCCGACCAGGCTCTGGGAGCGCAGTCCGACGGCCCGGAGGCCGGCGACCTCGAGTCTCGCGCGGTTGCGCGCTAGGGGCTAGAACCGGCAGCGAGCACGCCCGGATAAGGACTCTGGGACGCAGAACCACGCCCCAGGGACAGGGGACAGTGCCCGCAGCGACCGCTCCCCAGAGTCAGGGGCGCCCGCGACGGACCACATATTCGCGCGGCGAACTACGGGGCTGCCGGGGCTTAGGACAGGCGGCCTAGAAGCCGACCTGGACGGGCTCGGGCACGAGGGTGACGCCGTAGCGCTCGCGCACTCCGACCACCACCGCGTCACGCAACCGCGCCAGCTCCGCACCGGTCACCCCGAGCCGACGCGGCTCTGGCGACGGTCTAGAAGCCGACCTGGACGGGCTCGGGCACGAGGGTGACGCCGTAGCGCTCACGCACCCCGGCCACCACCGCGTCACGCAACCGCGCCAGGTCCGCACCGGTGGCGCCGCCCCGGTTGGTCAGCGCCAGAACGTGCTTGGTGGACAGTCCGGCCGGGGCGCCGGCCTCACGGCGAAGCCCTTGGTGAAGCCCGCGTGGTCAATGAGCCAGGCGGCGCTGGTCTTGACCAGCCCCTCAATGACGGGGGCCTCCTTGGTGCCGAGCACCACCTGCGAGTGGTCGGTGACCGGGAAGCGGGGCGCATCCTCGGGCAGGTGCTCAGCCTCGGCCGTGGTCAGGATCGGGTTGGTGAAGAAGGATCCGGCCGACCAGGTGTCATGGTCGGTGCCGTCCAGCACCATCCCCTTGGAGCGGCGCAGCTCGAGGACCGCCTCGCGCAGCTCGCGCTCGGGCACGCGCTCGCCCAGCTCGACGCCGAGCGTCCCAGCCAGCTGGGAGTAGGCGATCCGGGAGGACAGGGAGCCCTGTCGCACGGCGAAGGTAGCGTCGAGGACCACCCAGCGTCCGGTCGGCCCCCACAGGCGTCCGCCGCCCACCTCGGTGTCGGTGAGGGACTGCTTGAGGCGCGAGTCCCGGTAGGCCAGCCTCAGCTCGCCCAGGGCCAGCCAGACCACCCGGTTGCGCAGTCGGTCCCAGGCGCGCACGCTGGCGATGAGCTCGGCGACCTCGGCGCCGTAGGCCCCGATGTTCTGCACGGGGGCGGCGCCCACCGTGCCGGGGATCCCGGACAGGGGCGCGAACCCGCCCCACTGGCTGGCGATGGCCTCGCGCACCAGGTCGTCCCAGGTGGTGCCGGCGGTGGCAGTGACCTCGACGCCGCCGCACACCGAGTCCGAGACGAGTGAGACCTCGGCGCGGGCGTCCCGGATGACGAGCCCGTCGAAGCCGGCACCGGAGGCCATGATGTTGGAGCCGCCGCCGATGACGAGGACGGGCGTTCCGGCGGCGTCGGCCTCGCGGATCGCCTCGGTCAGCTCGCTCTGCGTGGTGGCCTCGACGTACCTGCCCACCGGGCCGCCCACACGAAGCGTGGTCAGCTCGGCCAGAGTGGTCGGCCGGGCGCCGGAGCCCGGCGAGTGCGCCAGGGCCTGGACGGGTGCGGGCCAGGCGGACGGGTCGACGTCGACGCTCAGTGGGACGGTGCAGTCGCCTTCCACCAGCTGCGGCTCGGTCGACGGCGCTGACGGCGCTGCCGGCGCAGCCGAGGGCTTCAGCAGGGGTGCGATCATCTGGGGTGGTGGTCAACGAAGGTCTCCGCTCTTCCTGATCAGTTCCTCGTGAGACAAGCAGGGCCCCGCTCACACCAGCGTGTGCACGGAGCCCCGAGACGCGGACGGGCCGCTCGTCTCACTTCTTGTTGCGACGCTGGTGACGCGTCTTGCGAAGCAGCTTGCGGTGCTTCTTCTGGCCATGCGCTTGCGGCGCTTCTGATGACGGATCCCATGAGATCTCCTCGCAGTTCGCTTCGAGTGCCCGCAGACCCTCCCTGCGGGCCGAGGCAGGCCGGCGAGGGTTATGCCATGGGGCGGTTGGTCGGCGCGTGAGGCTCAGCGGCCGACCACGCAGGTGACCGCCTGAGTGTAGCGGCTCCTAGGACCCTGATGCCTCTGACGCGTCGTGGCCCCAGTCACCCAGCCCCGCAGACAGGTAGTCGTGAACGGCGCGCTCAGGGACGCGGAAAGAGCGCCCGACCTGCATCGCAGGCAGGTCGCCGGAGTGCACCATCCGGTAGACGGTCATCTTGGACACGCGCAGCATCGCCGCCACCTCAGCCACGGTGAGGAACGAGGGGGCGCCGGAGGCGCTGGGGGATGTGGGAAGGCCCGGTGCCATGAGCTTGAGGTCCGTTCGTCGCGGGTGGCCCCGTCGGGGCAGGAACACCGCCAATATATCTCCGCACCAGCCTTCGCACAGGGTTTCTCGGGCACCATTCGCCACAGGCGTCGCATTTCACACTCGGACACCAATTGTCGCTGTCGCAACCTCACTGATCCGCCTCAGAACTCGGCCGCCACTGCGGCGAGCACCGAGCCCCGGGCACCGCCTCCGCCCGAACACGCCCGGCCCACAACGCTGGCAGACGTGGCGAAGTCGCACCAGCGGGACCACAATGGCGACCGTGCCCCAGACAGACACCGCCCAGGAGCCGGAGCCCGGCCGCACACCCCGCGGCGAGGAGCCGGCCGGGGAGCATGCCTCCCCCAGCCGGCAGGCGCCGTCAGGCCCACTGGCACGCCCCGCTCGTGGGCGTCGTCGGCCGCCCGTGGAAGCGGCGCAAGAAGCACCCTGCCACTGGACAGGGAGCCGGCCCCTCGAGGAGCCGCCACCCTCCCCGCTGCCGGGCACGGAGCCCACCAGCTGCGCCGCCTGCTCAGGCACATCGAGCCACTCAGCCAGATCGCACGGGCCGCCCGCTTCTACCCGGCCCGGCTGGCTGTCACCGTCTTCGCGGCCATCATCATGGTGGTCACGCTTCTGCTCAGCCTCCCGATCGCCACGGCGAGCGGAAAGCACCCGACTTCCTCGACGCCCTGTTCACCGCCACCTCAGCGGTGTGCGTCACCGGCCTGAACACGGTGGACACGGCGACCCTACTGGGTCCACCTTCGGGCACGTCGTCATCATCCTGGCCGCGGCCGTGGGCGGGCTGGGCGTCATGACCCTGGCCTCACTGCTGTCCCTGGCGGTGTCCCGGCACGTAGGACTGACCCAGCGGATGCTGGCGGCCTCGGAGAACCAGTCGCGCCTGGGCGAGGTGGGTCGGCTGCTGCGCGCCGTCATCTACACGGCCACCGGCTGCGAGCTCCTCCTCATCCTCATACTGCTGCCCCGCTTCCTCAGCCACGGTCTCGATGTGGGCCACGCGCTGTGGTACGCGTTCTTCATGGCGCTGTCGATCTTCAACAACGCCGGCTTCGTCATCATGCCCGGGGGACTGGCGGCCTACTCCACCGACTGGTGGATCGGCCTGCCGATCATCCTGGGGACCTTCATGGGCGCCGTCGGATTCCCCGTCATCCTGGACATCATGGGCCGACGCCGCCACCCCCGCACATGGAGCCTGCACACCAAGCTCACCCTGACGACCTACCTGGCCCTCACGGTCGCCTCGACCCTCGCCATCGCCACCTTCGAGTGGAACAACCCGCTCACCTACGGCTCCCTGCCCACGAGCGGGAAGATCATGACCGCTCTGATCAACGGCGTCAACGCCCGCTCCTCGGGACTGTCCACGATCCCGCCCGAGCACATGCACGAGGCGACCTGGTTCCTCCAGGACGCCCTCATGTTCGTCGGGGGCGGCTCGGCCTCGACGGCCGGCGGCATCAAGGTGACGACCTTCGCGGTCCTGCTGCTGGCGATCCTCGCCGAGGCCCGCGGCGACCAGGACATCGAGGCCTTCGGGCGGCGTATCACCCCCTCGACCGTGCGCCTGAGCGTGGCGGTGGCCTTCATCGGATCCAGCATCATCGGACTGGCCACGCTCCTGCTCCTGCAGATGACCAACCTGTCCCTGGACCGGATCCTCTTCGAGGTCATCAGCGCCTTCGCGACCGTGGGCCTGTCCACGGGCATCACGCCCTCCCTGCCGGACGGGGCCAAGTACGTCATCGTGGCGCTCATGTTCGTCGGCCGTGTGGGCACGATGACGGCGGCCAGCGCCCTGGCGCTGCGCGAGCGGCGCCGCGTCATCCGAATGCCCGAGGCCAGCCCGATGATCGGCTAGCGCCCGTCGCCCCGTTGTCCGCACCTGCTCACCCGAGAGCCCGCAGACACCAGCGGGAACGATCAGCTCCCCTCGGATCCTGGCTCGTCCGGGGCGAGCAGGTGCCCTGAGGGTCGCGGCCGCACTCTCCACATCTGCGCGGCCGGTGATGAGCTGTTCAACGATGAGTCCGAAGGAGACGCTCTGGATGAGGGAGGCCAGCTGCTCAGGACTCAGGCGGCAGGAGATCGTCCCCACCCTCTGCCCGTTGCAGCACAGGCGGATGAGGCCGCTGCGGATGTCCTGGTAGTTCTCCTGGGCCATGACGCGCATCTCGGGATCACGAGTCAGCTCACCCCAGGCGTGGTAGGCCAGTGGCGCCCAGGCACTCAGTCCGACGTCGTCAGCGTTCTTGCGGACCTCGCCTCGCCCAGCGGAGGCCCGCCGCGAGGTGGAGTCGGCCTCGCCGGCGTGCTGCTCAATGTCGTCGCGCTCGTAGTTGAGCAGGACGAGCGCCTCGATGAATCCCTGCTTGAAGTCCGGCAGTGCCTCGGACTCGGCGAGCTGCTTGATCCGCTCGACGAGCGGCCCCATCCGTCGAGTCAGGACCTCGCGCATGAGCGAGCGCTTGCCCTCGGGGAAGTAGCGATACACGGTCGACGACGACATCCCGGCCGTTGCGATGACCTCGTCCATGGAGGTGGCCTGGAAGCCGTTGCGGGCGAAGCACTCCTCGGCGGCCTGCAGGATGCGGCCGGCCTGACGCTCCCGGTAGGCGGCGCTCACTCGTGGCATGCCCCCAGCATAGGTGACCCGAGACACCACAAATCGAAACGATCGTTGTTGACTAGGCATCACAGGGAAGCCCTAGACTCCCAAACGCAAACGAAAAACGATAGTTTTGATATGGAGGTCCGCGATGACACTCACAGCGACATCCACTCTCAGGCAGACCGAACCGGCACAGGACACGCAGGAGCAGACCCCCGTGACTGCACGGCATCCCAATCGCCGCGCGGTCATGGTCAGCGCCGTCCTCACCCAGCTGATGATCGTCCTGGACCTGACGATCATCGCCATCGCTCTGCCGCACATGCAGGAGGACCTGGGGATGACCGTGTCCCAGAGCCCGTGGACGGTCACCGGCTACAGCCTGGCCTTCGGCGGCCTCGTGCTCTTCGGGGAAGGCTCTGCGCCGTGGTCGGCATCCGCCGCTCCTACCAGGTCGGTCTGATCGGATTCGGGATCGCCAGCCTCGCAGCCGGAATGGCGACCTCCTTCCCCGTCCTGCTGGTGGCCCGCGTGGCCCAGGGCTGCTTCGGCGCCCTGCTGGCCCCCACCTCGCAGTCACTGCTCAACGTGACCTTCACCGAGCGCAGTGAGCGCGAGCGGGTCTTCGCGATCTTCGGCGCCACTGGCGGCCTGGGAGCGGCCGTCGGACTGCTCGTCGGCGGGGCGCTGACCGACTGGTTCAGCTGGCGCTGGGCCCTCTACATCAACATTCTCCTGGCCGCCACCTCTCTGCTCATCGGGCAGCGCAGCCTCCCACCGGCCGACCAGCGCGACCGCGGCTCACGCATCACTGACGACCTGACCGGCCTGGTCCTGGGATGCGGGGCCTGCTTCAGCGCCGTCTACGGGCTCGACCGGGCCCAGCAGACCTCCTGGACCTCCACGTCCACCGTCAGCTGGCTGGCACTCGGCGGCATCGCCGCGGTGCTGTTCGTGGTCCGCGAGCGCTTTCGCGAGCCGCCCGGTGCTGCCCCTGTCGATGATGGCACTGCCCGTGCGCGCAGCCTCCTACGCCACGCAGTTCGTCGCCGGCGCCGCCCAGATGGGGGCGATCATCTACCTGACCTACCATGCAGAACCACTTCGGCTACTCGCCCTTCAAGAGCGGGGTCGTCTTCCTCCCGATGGTCCTTGCGCTGATCGCCACCGCGATCCCGGCCGGGCGCGTCATCGTGCCCAGGCTCGGGGCGCGCGGCACCCTGCCGCTAGGGCTGGCGGTATTGACGGGATCCTTCCTCATCTTCTCGCGCATGACCACGGAATCGACTTACGAGCAGGTGGCGCTGCCCGGCCTCATCGCCTTCGGGATGGGCCTGGGACTGACAATGCCAGTCACCTTCAACTCCGGCACTCGCGGAGTGGATGCCAAGCGGACCGGACTGGCCTCGGCGATCCTGAGCGCCGCCCAGCAGATCGGCGGGTCCTTCGGGGTGGCGCTCATGACCTCCTACGCCACCCAGCACGCCGAGGACTACGTGACCGACCACGCCGCGCAGGTCAAGGCGGCAGCCATGGAGGCGATGATGCGGGCCCAGGCCCTGCCGCAGTCGCCCGCGGGCAAGCAGATCGTCGAGACCCTCAAGGCCCAGCTCATCGACCGGGCGCAGATCGAGGCCTACTCCGGCGGCTTCACGATGATGGCCTGGATCCTGGCCGGGGCGGCGACGGTCCTGGTGGTCTGCGGGATCGGCCTGAGCGTCCGACGTCGCCGCACGCGGTAGCGTAGAGTCACTGTTCCGCGGCCGACCTCAGGAGACCTCATGCCTGCCCCGCTCTCGCGCACCGACTCCACGCTCGTCATCGGGCTGGGGCGCTTCGGCTCGGCCGTGGCCGCCACCCTGGACCGGTTGGGACGCGAGGTGCTGGCCGTGGAGGCCAATCCCGCGATCGTGCGCCAGTGGACCGGCCGTATCCCCTGGTGGAGGCCGACGCCACGGACGTGGAGGCCCTTGAGCAGCTGGGCGCCACCGAGTTCGGCACCGCGGTCGTGGGGGTGGCGACCTCCTTGGAGGCCTCCGTTCTCATCACCGGCAACCTCGTGGACCTGGAGACCCCCCAGATCTGGGCCAAGGCCATCTCCCGTGCCCATGGCCGCATCCTGCGCCGTATCGGCGCCCAGCACGTCGTCTACCCCGAGTTCGACGCCGGTCAGCGCGCCGCCCACCTCGTGTCGGGTCGAATGCTCGACTACATCGAGATGGAGAAGGGCGGTTTCACCATCGTCAAGATGCGTCCGCCCACGGAGCTGCACGGCTTCACCATCGGCCAGTCCAAGGTGCGCTCGCGCTATGGGATCACGGTCTTCGGCCTCATGAGCCCGGGCGAGCCCTTCGAGTACGCCACCCCGACACTCTGGTCTCGGCCGAGGACGTGCTCGTCGTCGGCGGGGACGCCGCTCTCCTGGAGCGCTTCGCCAACCGTGCGTGAGCCGGCCGGGCGGCCCCTGACGCAACGGCCCTCGTCAGAGGCACGTCAGAAGGCGGCCACCTGGGAGCGCTTGGCCTCGGCGGCGCCGTCGGCCTCAGTGGCCACGGCCTGAAGATCCTCACCGATCCCGGCGGCGCCGTAGGCGCCGAGCAGCCCTCGATGAAGGGCGCCGCCGACAGGCGCGTCCGCTCCGCCAGGGCCGGATCGAGCATCTCCAGGGCCATCTCGGCGCTCATGATCCCGCTGCCCAGGTCGGCCAGGACCAGGACGCCCTCACAGCGCTCGGTCAGGCGCTCCACTGCCTCGACGACTGCCCCGGGGTCGGTGCCCAGCCCACCGTCGGCCAGGCCCGCAGCCGTCTCGACCGGCACGTCGACGGCCACGATGAGCCGGCGCGCCAGGTCTTCGGCGGCCTCGGCCAGGGCACGGGAGTGGGAGACCAGGACGATGCCAACACTCACCGGACTCACGACGCCCTCCCGGCCACGACGTCGTCGAGGGCCGTCAGCAGCAGGACGGTGGAGGCAGCACCGGGGTCGATGTGCCCCACCGAGCGCTCTCCCAGGTAGGAGGCCCGCCCCTTGGTGGCCACCATGGGCTTGGTGGCCTCGCGCCCCTCGGCTGCGGCCCGCGCGGCGGCCGCGACACCGGCGGCGAGGTCGCCGGGATGGGCGCGCAGGGCCTCCAGGGCCGGGCTCCAGGCGTCGAGCATGGTCTTCTCCCCGTGGTGGCGCGCCCCGCGCGGCGATACCGCCGACCCCTGCCTCCAGGGCGCCCGCGAGCGCCTGGGCGTCGAGCGCCTCCAGGCCGACGACGGCGCCCCCGGCACGCAGGAAGAAGGTGCCGTACAGGGGCCCGGAGGCGCCCCCTGACGGTGGAGACCAGGGTGGTGCCGACCTTCTTGAGCAGGGCGTCGGCACTGGCGAAGCTACCGGCCTGCACCGCCTCGGCGGCGGCGGCCAGGCCGCGCTTCATGTTGGTGCCGTGGTCGGCGTCACCGATGGCGGCGTCCAGCTCGGTGAGCTCCTCGGCGTGCTCGGCGATAAGCGCCGCGCTGTGGCGCACCCAGGTCGCCAGGTCCGCCACGCTCAGCGAGTGGCTCAGGGCTCCCGCGTCTGCGGTCATGTCGCTTCTCCTTCAGTCTTCTTGGGGTGCCCGCACGCGATCCGGGCACCCCGATTGTGCCAGGTCCTCACACGCCCCAGCGCAGGCCGGGCGTGTTGACTGGGGCGTCCCACAGGCTCAGCAGCTCGGCGTCGGCGCGCACCAGGGTCAGGGAGCAGCCGGCCATGTCGAGGCTGGTGATGTAGTTGCCCACGAGGTTGCGGGCCACGGTGATCCCGGCGCCCTGGAGGAGGCGGGCGATCTCGCCGTACATGAGGTAGAGCTCGAGCAGCGGGGTGGCGCCCATGCCGTTGACCATGGCGATGACGCCCTCGTCGGCGCCGGCACTCTCCAGCTCGGTGAGCGCGGTGAGCTCAGCCAGGACGGGGGTGACGAGGCGCTCGGCGATCTCGGCGGCGGGGGCAACCTTCTCGCGGTGGCGTCCGGGCTCGCCGTGGATGCCGATGCCGATCTCCATCTCGTCGTCGGGCAGGTCGAAGGAGGGCTTGCCGTTGGCCGGGACGGTGCAGGAGGTCAGGGCCATGCCCATGGACCTGCCGGAGGCGTTGACGCGCGCGGCGATACCGGCGACCTCGTCCAGCGGGCGCCCCTGCTCGGCGGCGGCGCCTGCGATCTTCTCCACTATGACGGTCACGCCCACGCCGCGGCGTCCGGCGGTGTAGAGGAGTCCTCGACGGCGACGTCGTCGTTGGTGACGACGCTGGCGACCTGGATGCCGGACTCTGCGCCGACGATCTCGGCGGCCATCTCGAAGTTCGCGACGTCGCCGGTGTAGTTCTTGACGATGTGCAGCACGCCGGCTCCGCGGTCGACGGCGCTGGTGGCGGCCACCATCTGGTCGGGCACCGGGGAGGTGAAGATCTCGCCGGCGCAGGCGGCGTCGAGCATGCCGGTGCCCACGAAGCCGCCGTGGAGGGGCTCGTGCCCGCTGCCTCCCCGGGAGATGATGGCGACCTTGCCCTGCTCCTTGGGCCTGCGGCGGTAGACGATGTGTTGGTCGAGGTCGACGGCGAGCCTCGTGGGGGTGGGCCGCGGCCATGCCCCGCAGGGCGTCCGTGACCACGTTGTCAACGGCGTTGATGAGTTTCTTCATGGCGCTGACGCTACCGTGCCACGGGCCCGCGTGGGGCGCCTCAGGCACCGAGGACCTCGCCCCGTGCACATCGGTGCAGCCCAGGGTGGTCACGCAGGAGCGATGCGCGCCCCAGCGCCCGGGGCGGGCATCTCCCGGGAGACGGGGCCTGCCGATGCACCGTCCCGTCGGCACCGCCTCCCACCTTCCTCAACGTGAGCGCGGCCACCACCTGGCCTGAGCGTCACCCGCAGAGATTCTGGGGACTATCTGGGGAGGTCCTTTTTTCGCGGCACCACTGAGTCGATTACGGGCAGGATAGGGGTATGGATCTGTCCGTCGTCGCCGTCGTGGCCACTATCGCAGCCGGTGTCTCCGTCCTGGTCGCCGTTGCCGCCGTCTTCGCCGCCCGGCGCTCGACGGCGCATGCGGACCTGGCCCTTAAGGAGGCCTCACGGATCTCCCGGGCGAGCATCTCGCGGATCAACGAGGTCCAGTCCGAGGCCAGCTCGGCCCGCCTGGCGGCACGTCACGCCGCCGAGCGGCTGCGCTCGATGACCAAGGAGCGCACGACTCCCGACAGCGTCGCCGCCTACCGGGTCTTCCTGCGCGAGGTCGTTGAGGGACTCAAGCACCTGCTGGGCCCCGAGGGCACCGGGACGATGAAGAACGAGGCGCTGGACCGCCTGCGGGTGGGGGCCCTGGTGGGCGGCTCGGACGAGGTGCTGCGCGCCATGCGCAACTTCGCCCTCCTGCGCACCCAGCGGCCCGAGGCCCCGTGGCCCAGCGCCTACGCCATGGCCTACGCGCGTCTGGAGTCGGACCTGGTCACCGCGATCCGCAACGACCTGGGCTCCTCCGAGGAGTCCTTGACCGCCGACCAGATCTGGGGCGCCGTCAACGCTCGCTGCGTCGACCCCGCCTTCCGGCTGGCCCTGCTCAGCCCCCTGGAGGACGTGCTGCGCAACGCCGGCCAGGACCCGACCCACTACGACCTCGACCACATCGTCAAGTTCGCCGACTACCCGAGTCCCGCCTCCCCCGCCGGGGCCAGTGGGGCCGCTGGAGCCGTGCCCGCTGCGGGCGGTCCTGGCGCCTCCGGCTCAGAGCCCCGGCGGCGCTCGCGGCGGGCGCGCAGCCGGTTGGAACGGAAGGCCTTGGCGGTGCCTTCGGGCAGGCCACCACTGTCCTGTCCGACGCCGATGTCGTGTGGCCGCCGCTTACCCCCGGGCACCGGGGCGGGCGCGCAGCGGCGGGCCCCATGGCTGTTCCCGAGCCGGTCTGGCCGGCGGCGCCAGCATTAGCCGCGACGACGACGGCCACCGTCCCCTCGCGCACGCCGGTGCCCGAGCTGTCCTCGTCGGCCGCCGCCCTGGGCGAGCGGCCCGGCGGCGCGCAGCCGTCGGACACGGCGGCTGCCGCGCTCCCCCGGGAGCTGCAGCCTGACGCGCCCTCGGGGCCGTCCACCGCCTCACTGGCCGAGGCCCTGTCACAGGCCGCCGGCGCCCAGCCGGCACCGCCCCGGGAGACCTCGGCACGTGAGGGCCAGTCCCAGCAGTCCCCGGCGGGCCCGACGAGTCACCGGGCGCCCCAGGCGAGCAGGGGAGTCTTCGAGGATCCGACCCCCAGCCGCATCTCCCGGCGTCGACGCGCCCAGGCCGCCCTGACCGGTTCATCCATGCAGGCGGCCGCGGCTCCCGATGCGGTGACGGTCTCGGGGACAGTGACGGCATCGCCCCTGTCCGCCTCCATGGTTCCGACCTCGGGTGCATCGACGGCCTCGGCCAACACCGTGGAGACCGAACCGGTCCTCGCCTCGATCCCTCCGAGACGGCGGCCGGGCGCCACGCCACCGAGGCGCCCGCGTCACTGGTCGCAGCGGCTGCGTCCACCAGCGCTGCACCGGCCAGGCCCCAGCCGACCCAGCCGCACCCCGAGCACGCCCTCGCCCAGGCGGGCCCGCCGCCCGCACGCCAGGACGTGTCACCTGGGAGGGCCGCGGCGGTGTCCGTGCAGACCGTCGCGGTGGCCACAGGGCCCCCAGCCGTCCCCGGTTGTGCCCGCCACTGCGGGCCCGGCCACGGCCGCAGGCCCGACGGGGCGTCCGGCTACGGACTCCTCCCGCCTCAGGGCGCGCCCCAGGCACCCGCGAGGCGCTCGGGAGGCGCTGGCCGCCCCGTACCCGACCCGTCCGGCCCGCCCATCCTCACTGCGTCCCAGCATGCTGACCAGTCCTCCGCAGTGGCTGCCGCCGAAGCCGTGCCCGCCGACGCCGTCGGAGCTCACCGGGCGGCAGCGGTCATGGCTAGCAGCACTGACAGCGCTGCCGGCACTGCCGGCACTGTCAGCACTGCGGGCACAGCCGCCCCGGCCGGCTCTGATCAAGAGGTCGATCCGGCCATGCAGGAGACCATGACCATTCCCACCAACCCCTCTGCTGCGACGGCCATCCCGACGGCGACGTCCTGGTCCTCGACTGCGCCGTCCCTGCAGGACTCCGGTCGGCTGCCGCAAGCCCGCGGCGCCTGAGTCCAACCGGATTGTTCTTCCCACCCAAACACGGCTTCACCTCCCGGCCTGCGTGGCAGAATCCAGGTGTCGCAGGCCGAGGGGCCTGCGCGGAAGGGAGCTGGTGTGGGCATCTTCGCCTGGTGCGCGATCATCGGCTGCACCGTCCTGGTGTCCGGCATCCTGTTCGACGGACTGCTGGACGCCTTCCTCCCCGACGGGCTCGTGCCGATCCTCGCGCTGCCGGTGGCCGTGTTCGGCGCCATCGGCATGGGGGTGACGGCGGCGACGGGCTCGACCACCACACAGGTGCCGGCGGCGGTGCTGTGGGGCGTTCCCGCCGCGACGGCCGTCGCGTCCGGCGCGCTCATGCGCTGGCTGTGGAACCGGCTCCGGCGCTCCATGCCGTTGGACACGGCTCCGCCCACCGCCGCGGAGCTGGTCGGCGAGAAGGTCACCGTCCTGTGGTGGAAGGACGGCAGCGGCGAGGTTCGTGCCATCACGCGCGGCAACCAGCTCACCTTGCCGGCGCGCTCCGAGCAGCCGCTGCACTCAGGGCAGAGCGCCTGGGTGCTCGACGCCGTCGACTCCACCCTGGACATCGCCCCCTGGGAGCAGATCAGCAGCTGAGCCCACCAGGGGCCGCTGACGGACCGCACGCCCCGCCCGTTGCTCGCGCCGCCTGCCCGCCGTCCTCCTTCATCCCATCTCCCCGCACAGAAAGGAACCCCGCATGGACGTATCAGTCATCGGCCTGATCGTCATCGCCGTCATCATCGTACTGGCGGCGGTCGCCTACCTGTTCAGCCGCATCGTCGTCGTCCCCTCCAACCTCACCGGCCTGATCTCCGGGTCGAACCGGGGCACGGTCAAGATCATCCACCCCGGTGGGCGCGACTTCGTCCTGCCGGTCATCCAGTCCATCCAGTACCTGCCCTTCACCCAGACCACGATCGGTTTCAAGGTCACCGCCGAGGACGAGAACAAGATCAACGTCAACGTCGCCGCCGTGGCCGCCGTCAAGGTGGGCGACTCCGACGAGCAGGTGCGCGCCGCGGCCAAACGCTTCCTGGGCAAGCCCAACACGGACCAGGCCATCGCCGACTCCGCCCGCGAGGCGCTCATCGGCTCCCTGCGCTCGATCATCGGCCACATGACGGTCACCGACCTCATCTCCGACCGCGACGCCCTTCAGCGCAACGTCTTCGACGACGCCAAGAGCATCATGGCCAACATGGGTCTGGAGATCGACATGCTCCAGGTCTCCGAGATCACCGACGCCGGCGGCTACATCGAGTCCTGGGCGTGCCCGAGCAGCAGCGCGTCGAGAAAGACGCCCGCATCGCGCGGGCCAACGCCGAGCGCGAGGGCCCGCGACGCCGAGGTCACCTCCCGCCAGCAGATCGCCGAGCGCGAGCGCGACCTGTCGCTGCGTCAGGCCCAGCTCAAGGCCGAGACGGACAAGGCCCAGGCCGACGCCGACTCCGCCGGCCCGATCGCCCGCGCCGCCAAGGAGCGCGAGATCGCCATCATCGGGCAGGAGGCCGCAGAGGCCAAGGCCGCCCTGACCGAGCGCGAGCTGGACTCCACGGTGCGCAAGCCCGCCGACGCCGCCCGCTACCAGCGCGAGCAGGAGGCTCAGGCCTCAAGACCGAGGCGCTGCTGCGGGCCCAGGCCGACGCCGAGCGCACCCGTCTGGACGCCGAGGCCCAGGCCCAGGCCACCGTTGCCCGGGCCGAGGCCGAGGCCAAGGCGACCGCCGCCCGGGCCCGCGCCGAGGCCGAGGCCATCGCGTCCCGGGGTCAGGCCGAGGCCGACACGATCCGCGCCGCCGGTGAGGCCGAGGCCAAGGCTATGAGCGACAAGGCGGACGCCCTGGCCGTACGGCGAGGCCGCCACCCGCCAGATGCTGCTGGACAAGGCCCCCGAGATCGCCAGGGCCCTGAGCGAGCCGCTGGCCAGCGTGCGAGACCTGTCGATTATCTCCACCGAGGGCGCCTCCGCCCTGCCCAAGGCGGTGGCCAACAACGTCGAGCAGCTCGATCTCATCCTGCGCAGCCTCGTGGGCACCGGATCGACCGACATGGTGGGCGGCCACCTGCCGGGCTCGGACGCCCCACCGACGACACCGACCACGCCGAGCGCGACAGCCGTGACGGCGGGACCCCGGTCGACGTCGTCGAGCAGCCGGCGCACTGACGCTGAAGCGCCACAGACCGAGAAGGCATCCACGTGGCCGGGTGCGGGACGTCTCCACCGCCCGCACCCGGCCACGTAGCACGCCCCCGTCGCTCCGAGTCGGCAGCCGACAGGTCACCAGCACCGGCACGTGCGGCGACGGGCTCGCCCGCCTCGGCCCGCGGCCGCTGATGGCCTTGAAGCGCCGGGGCGCTCAGATGTCCTCAAGGGTCTCCCCCTTGGTCTCACGGGCCAGCAGGTAGACCAGGCCCCCCAGGACCAGCATGACCGCGAAGAAGAGAAAGGCCGGGAAGACAGCCGCCAGCGGGTGCGCCAGCTCCTGGAGGCTGCCGGAGCCGATCATCGCCCCCATGAGCAGGGGCCGAGGATCTTAGCGCTCGCACCGATGCCGTAGCCCAGGCCCAGGCCGGTCCCCGGGCGTCGTTGGGGAACTGCTCGCCGCCGAAGGCGTTGAGGATCCCGAGGCACCGTCGCCGAAGCCCATCGTGACGCAGATACCGGTGAAGAAGACGACCCACGAGGTCTCCCCAGTGGGCGGAGAAGGCCACGATGACCGCCCCGAGCGCCCTGAGGATCCCGAAGGAGAACAACGTCCAGCGCCGCCCGATCCGGTCGGCGAGCCAGGCCGAGGCCAGGCGCCCGAGCAGATCCACCAGGGAGACCCCCATGAAGAGCGTCCCCACCGCGTCAGCGCCGATGTCGGTGAAGCCGACCTCCAGGGAGCGTCTGCCCCCAGGACTGCACGGTGAAGGAGCCCAGGATGAAGCAGAAGGAGCCGGCCGAGACGATGAGCAGGGGCCCGCAGGTGCTCGCGCAGCAGCTCTCGGTAGGCGACGCGTGGCCCGGTCCGCACCGGCGGCAGGGCTCCGACGGCGTCGGGACTCAGCTCCAGGGCCCAGGCGATGGACTCGCGGGCCTCGCGCTCGCGGCCCTGGGAGATCAGGAAGCGGGGCGACTCCGGGACGAGCCGGATCCAGGCCAGCAGGAGGATCGGGACGACCCCCAGCGCGATGAGGCCGCGCCAGCTGTCATGCAGGACCCGCTGCGCCAGGGAGCCCAGGAAGAGCCCCAGCGGGATGAACACCGAGCTCAGCCCGGCCAGCAGGCCCCGCTGCCTGGTGGGCACGAACTCCTGGACGTAGGGGATGGAGACGATGTTGAGGCCCCCGACGCCCACACCGACCAGCACCCGCAGGAGGGCCAGCATCATCCACCAGCCGGTGGGGGTGAACACCGAGGCCAGGGTGAAGACGGTGAACAGCAGGACGCACCAGAAGAAGGTGCGTCGTCGGCCCATCCGGTCGGCGGCCCGGCCCCACAGGACCGAGCCGAGCACCGTCCCGAGCCCGGAGCAGGCCAGGATGACACCGGTCTCGAATCCGCCCAGGCTCCACTCCTTCTGGAGCTGGACGACGGCGAAGCCGATGAGGAACATGTCGAAGAACTCAGAGACGTTGGCGACAATCGCCAGAGCGATGATGCTTCGCTGATGGCCCGTCAGGGGCCGGGAGTCGATCTGCTCCAAAGCGCTGCCGTGCTCCACCGACGGCGCCACGCGTCCTCTTGCTGTGCCCATATGCGACCCAATCTGCAGGGCAAGGACGGCCGCGTCGGGGACAGGCCCGAGTGTGAGACACACGCGCTCACGCCTGTACTTGCCCGCCCCCACGGAAGCGGGAAGGATCACCCTGATGCCCGCCCATGGATGCACCGTGATGCACCACCGTCACGGCGCCCGTGGCCACGGACAAGACGCACCCTCATGCACAAGGAGTCCTCCGTTATGAGCGCTGAGCCGTTGCTCACCGATCTTGACCGTCTGACCATCGCGGTGTCCAGGCCCTGGCCGCTGACGCTGTGGAGAAGGCGGGGTCGGGGCACCCCGGTACGCCGATCTCTCTGGCGGGGGTGGCGTGGCTGCTCTACCAGCGTGAGATGGTCCACGACCCGCTCGACCCGGGTTGGCTGGGACGCGACCGGTTCGTCCTGTCCATCGGGCACGCCTCGCTGGTGCAGTACATTCAGCTGTTCCTGGCCGGCTACGACATTGACCTGGAGGGTTTCACGGCCTTCCGCTCTCCGGCCGGTCTGCCGGGTCACCCGGAGTTCGGTGAGGGTTGCCGGGGTGGAGACCACTACGGGCCCGCTGGGGGCGGGTTTCGCCAACGCGGTGGGCCTGGCGATGGCGGCGCGCCGCGAGCACGGGCTGCTCGATGCCGGCACCGCGCTGGGTGAGTCGGTCTTCGACCACTTCGTCTACACGGTCCTGGGTGACGGCTGCATGCAGGAGGGCGTGACCTCGGAGGCCGCCTCCTGGCCGGCACCCAGCAGCTGGGCAACCTCATCGCCATCTACGACGACAACGACATCTCCATCGAGGGCGACACGGACATCGCCTTCACTGAGGACGTCTCGGCCCGTTTCGAGGCCTACGGCTGGCAGGTGCTCGACGTCGACTGGCGCACCGGCCCCGACGGCTACGCGGAGGACCTCCAGGCGCTGCACGAGGCGATCGTGGCGGCCCGCGCCGAGAGCACGCGCCCGTCGCTGATCCGCCTGCACACGCTCATCGCCTGGCCCGCCCCGACCAAGCAGGGCAAGGCCTCCTCACGGCTCCAAGCTCGGGGCCGAGGAGATCGCTGGCTCAAGCGGGCCCTGGGCCTGGACCCCGAGCAGAGCTTCATCCTTCCCGAGGACGTCGTCTCCCACGCCCGCACGCGGGCCGCTGACAACGCCCGGGCCGCCCGAGCGGGCTGGGAGGAGCGCTTCTCGGCCTGGCAGCGGGCCAACCCCGCCGGCGCCGCGCTGCTGGAGCGTCTTGAGGCCCACCGCCTGCCCGAGGGCCTTCAGGCGGCTCTGCCGACCTGGGAGGTGGGTGAGTCCCTGGCCACCCGTGCGGCGTCGGGCAGGTGCTCTCCGCCCTGGCCGGCGTGGTGCCCGAGCTGTGGGGCGGGTCGGCGGATCTGGCCGGCTCGAACAACACGACCATGGCCGGTGAGCCCTCCTTCCTGCCCGCCGCCCTGGCGCAGTCCGAGGGCGACGGGCCCTTCAGGGCGCACCCTCCACTTCGGTGTGCGCGAGCACGCCATGGGCTCGATCCTCAACGGGATCGCCCTGGACGGGCTCACCCGCCCCTACGGGGGCACCTTCATGGTGTTCTCCGACCACATGCGCCCGGCCGTGCGCCTAGCGGCGCTCATGGGGATCGGTCCGGTCTTCGTGTGGTCCCATGACTCCATCGGGGTCGGTGAGGACGGCCCCACCCACCAGCCGATCGAGCACCTGGCCTCCCTGCGCGCGATCCCCGGCCTGGCCGTGGTGCGCCCGGGGACGCCAACGAGACCGCCGCGGCCTGGGCGGAGATCCTGCGCCGTCACGATGAGCCGGCCGGCATCGCCCTGTCGCGTCAGAACCTCACCGTGAGCGCCTCCGCTGAGGCTGCCGCCGAGGGCGTGAAACGGGGCGCCTACGTCCTGGCCGAGGCCGCCGACGCCGACGGGCGCCAGACGGCCCCGAGGTCGTCCTGATCGCCACCGGCTCCGAGGTCGGGGTGGCCGTGGCCGCCCGGGACATCCTTCGGGAGGAGGGCACCCCCACCCGGGTGGTCTCCGCCCCCTGCCTGAGTGGTTCGCCCAGCAGGACGCCGCCTACCGGGACCAGGTGCTGCCGGCCGGCACCGCCAGGGTCGCCATCGAGGCGGGCATCGCCCTGGGCTGGCGCGAGATCGTCGGCGACGCCGGCCAGATCGTCTCCATCGACCACTACGGTTCCTCCGCCCCCGGCACCGCCCTGTTCAAGGAGTACGGCTTCACCGGACGCGACGTCGCCCAGCGAGCCCGCCAGGCCCTGGCCCGCACCCGCGGCTGACACCCAGCCCGCCCGCCGCCCCATCAGCACCGAGTCGGGCATTTTTCGCGTAGCCCTACGGTTTTTCTGTAGGGGCTACGCGAAACAAAATGCCCGACTCGACTGTGGGGAATAGATGTCGGTGGACCCCTGATACTCTCCGGCCATGCCCACATCAAAAAGCCCCAAAGGCCCCTCAAGGTCTCCTACTGCTGCACCGAGTGCGGCTGGTCCAGCCCCAAGTGGATGGGCCAGTGCCGGGAGTGCCGCGAGTGGGGAACCCTGGAGGAGATTCAGGTCTCCGGCTCCCCGGGCGGGGGTACCGGTGGCGCCCTGAGCGCCGGCGCCGTGCGGCCGACGGTGGCCGCCCGCCCCATCGGGGAGGTCAGTGCCACGGAGGCCCGGGCCCGCCCCACCGGGGTGGGCGAGCTGGACCGGGTTCTGGGCGGCGGGATCGTGCCGGGCGCCGTCGTGCTGCTGGCCGGCGAGCCCGGGGTCGGCAAGTCCACGCTGCTGCTCGACGTCGCAGCGAAGGCAGCCGCCGTGGCGCGCGAGCGCGGGGACAGGCCGGTCCTCTACGTCACCGGGGAGGAGTCGGCCTCGCAGGTGCGGCTGCGGGCCGAGCGCATCGACGCCCTGGATCCTGGGCTGCTCCTGGCCGCGGAGACCGAGCTGGGGGCCCCTGCTGGGGCACGTGGAGGCGGCCGGTCCCTCCCTGCTGGTGGTGGACTCGGTCCAGACCATCGCCTCGGCGCAGGTCGAGGGCAGTGCCGGGGGCGTCACCCAGGTGCGGGCCGTGGCCGGCGCACTCATCGCGGTGGCCAAGGAGCGCAATATCCCGGTGCTGCTCGTGGGTCACGTCACCAAGGACGGCGGGATCGCCGGGCCCCGGGTCCTGGAGCACCTGGTTGACGTCGTCACCCAGTTCGAGGGGACCGCCACGCCCGCCTGCGGCTGCTGCGGGCCGTCAAGAACCGCTACGGCCCCACCGATGAGGTCGGCTGCTTCGACCTGGGTGAGCGGGGCATCGTGGGGCTGGCGGACCCCTCGGGCCTGTTCCTGTCCGCCGCCCGCTCCGAGGTGCCGGGCACCTGCGCCACCGTGACCCTGGAGGGGCGCCGCCCCATGCCGGTGGAGATCCAGGCGCTCGTGGCCCCCACCAACGCCGGCTCCCCGCGGCGCACCACCTCCGGGGTGGACCACTCGCGCACGGCCATGGCGCTGGCCGTCCTCAGCGCCCGGCTGCGGGTGGACACCTCCAGCGCGGACGTCTACGTCTCCACCGTGGGCGGGGCGCGCGCCGTCGAGCCGGCCACGGACCTGGCCGTGGCTATCTCCGTGGTCTCGGCCGCGCGCAACCTGCCCACGCCCGCCGGCCTGGTGGCCTTCGGCGAGGTGGGGCTCACCGGTGAGGTGCGGGCACCGTCGGCATCCAGCGGCGCCTGGCGGAGGCCTCGCGTCTCGGCTTCGACCGGGCGATCGTGCCGCTGGCGGGCTCGGCCGAGCTGCGCGAGGTCGCCGGGATGCAGGTGCTGCCGGTGGCGCACGTGGGTGAGGCCATGGGGGCGGCGCTCCCGCGCGGCTGACAGGACAGCATGGCCAACGCAGGCAGCACGGCCAACGCAGGCAATGCAGGCAACGCAGGCAAACCCCGGGGTGAGGGGCGGACAGGGGTGCCGAGCAGCCGACGTATCCGCCATGGACTCGTCGGGCGGCGTCAACAGACCGACTGGTCCAGTGTGGAAGGCCCTCTCCGAAGGTCGGCCCGCCTGCCGATACCATGGGGGCGTGAGCACCGGGTGTGCGCTCACCTGGATGCTGTGAGACCCGAAGGCCCTCAGCACGGTCCGCGCCCCGGCGGGCTCACTGTGCGATCCCTCCCCAGGACACCGCGAGATCAGGAGAGATGATGATCGAGGCCGCTGGCCAGCTGCACGAGACGCTTGCGCTCGTCGCTCCCGGCACCGTCCTTCGTGACGGCCTGGAGCGGATCCTGCGCGGACGTACCGGGGCGATCATCGTGCTGGGCTTCGACCCGGTGGTGGAGGCCATCTCCTCGGGCGGCTTCCACCTCGACGTCGAGCTCTCCGCAGCCCGCCTGCGTGAGCTGGCCAAGATGGACAGCGGCGTCGTCGTTGACATGGATACCGCCCGGATCCGGCGTGCCAACGTCCAGCTGCTGCCCAACGCCTCGATCCAGACCTCGGAGACGGGTATGCGTCACCGCACCGCCGAGCGTGTTGCCCGCCAGACCGGGTACCCGGTCATCTCCGTGAGCCAGTCCATGCGGATCATCTCCTGTACGTCGATGGCAAGCGCCATGTCTTGGAGCCCAGCGAGTCGATCCTGGCCAGCGCCAACCAGGCCCTGTCCGCACTGGAGCGATACAAGGCCCGCCTCGACCAGACCTCCGCCGGCCTGGACTCCCTGGAGATCGAGGACCTCGTCACCGTCCGTGACGTCACCTCGGTGCTTCAGCTCATGGAGATGGTTCGCCGCATCTCCGCCGACATCGACTCCACGTCCTGGAGCTGGGCACCGACGGGCGCCTCCTGGCCCTCCAGGTCGAGGAGCTCACCCGGGGTCTGCTCGCCGAGCACGGCTTCCTCTGGAGGACTACCTGCCCGAGGGGCTGGACACGGCCACCGTCGATCGCGCGCCTGAAGTGGGTGGGCTCCCCGCCCTCCCTGGATCTGGCGATGGTGGCGCGCTCCATGGGCCTGGGCGGCATCGACGGCCGGGACCTGGACGCTCAGGTCTCCCCGCGCGGCCTGCGGATCCTCTCCAAGATCCCGCGTCTGCCGGTGGTGACGGCGCGCGCCGTCGTCGAGCAGTGGGGGTCCCTGCAGGGGGTCCTGGCGCCACCATCGAGGAGCTCGAGGCCGTCGATGGCGTGGGCGCGCAGCGGGCCCGGACCCTGCGCGACGGGCTGTCACGGCTGGCGGAGATCTCCGTCGTCGAGCGCTACTCCTGAGCTGCCCGGTCGCGAGGCCTTGACGCCCCGCCCGGTTCCACCCGGCCGCAGAAGGCCCTCAGCTGACGACGAAGACCCGGTCCTCAGTGAGGGTCCTTGCCCCCATGACGAAGCGGAAACGGTAGGTCCCTGCCCCCGCGGCGCTGCCCGGGGCGGTCTGCGCCTGGCCCACTGAAGGGCTCGCAGAGGAGGAGGCAGTGGCACTCGGACTCGACGTCGGGGAGGCCGATGCGCCGGCCGAAGCAGCCGGGGAGGCCGGTGCAGCGGTGGCCGCCGCGCAGTCGGAGGTGGCCGCGTTGCCGTTCCAGGTCACGGTGACCTCGGCGCCCTTGCCCGCCGGCAGGAGGAGGGCCCTGCTCGGTCTGGCCCACGGGACACGTCAGGGAGTCCCACACCTGCTGAGAGCCCGAGGAGACCCTCACCCCCAGGGTCTGGCTGCCGACGTCGATCAGGCAGGGCGCCTGGCCGCTGTTGACCAGGGAGATGGAGAAGGTCGCCCCGGCGCCGACACCGACGGACTCCGGGCCCCTGCACCGTGCTCGACAGGGCCGAGGGGTCACACTTACCCGGCGTGGGGTAGACGGTGTGCACCTGAGCGGCGGCGCGCTCTCATCCTGGGTGCGGATGGTGTTGCGGGCCCAGAGGTAGCCGACAACGATGGTCACGATGAGCAGCAGGAGGATCAGCAGGACTCCGCCCAGTACCAGGGCACGGCGCAGACCGTAGCGGGGCTGTGGCGGGACCGGCTTGCGCAGGCGCCCGCTGCGGGGCTGGTCCGGCCTCTGCGGGATCGAGTCGGGGGCGCCGGTCAGTCGCCCGCCGCCGATGCGGGCCCACTGGAGGCCCGCACCCCAGCCGTTTTTCGACGACGATCGGAGCGGGCGGCCTGAGTCGAGCTCGTCCGGGCGGAGCGGGCGGTTCCCGGAGCGGCCTGCCGTGAGCGGGACGTCGAGGTCCCCTGGCCGCCCTGGGGGAACCTGCGGTTCTTGCCGGCCTGGGCCGGCGTGCCCGAGTGCCCGCCGGTGGGCCTGCCCGTCTGCCCCGAGTGCAGGGGTGTCCGGTGGACTTGGCGCCTGAAGCGCGGCCGCCCCGTCCCTTGGCCTGGGAGGATCTGGGCGCCCCGCCGGAGCGGGCTGAGGCCGACTGCCCGGCGCCCGACCGCGGCCCGCCGCCGGAACCACCCTGCCGGTGGGGCCGGGACTGGGAGCCGAGGACGAACGCCCCGATGAGGAGCCCGCGCCGCGACGGGCTGAGCCTCGTCGTCCTGCGCTTTCCCCATGGTTGCGTCCGCGTCCTTTGGCCATGGTCACGACTCTACCGGCGCCACGACTCCAGGCCCGTGAGCGCCCCGCCCCGGCGATGCGCAGGCCCGTGAGACCTTCGTCGTTGTCCGCGGGGCCGACGCCGGCCGCCCGGCGCCGCACGGGTTCCGAAGGCCGGTCCCCCACCGCCCTGTGCGTCCCCGGCCGTCCGACGGGGCGGTACGCGGATCGGTGGGCGGTTAGGGAGGCGGTAGGTGGCGCCGTCGTCGTCGGTGGCGATGAGCCCGTCGGTCAGGAGGGTGGCCAGGGCGCGCACCGGCTGCTGGGGATCGGGGGCTCCGCCGGAGGCTCGCGCCCCCGCCTTGGCGGCGCAGGCCATGAGCTCACCGGCCTCGACGCACCGCCCGTCGGGGCCTTGCGCAGGCGGGCCATGACCAGCCCGCGGGCCTGGCGGTCGGTGCCGTGCCAGGCCTGAGTGCGACGTCGGCCCGCGTGGATGTCCGCGGGACGGCCGGCAGCCAGCCAGGCACAGCTCGCCCGCCACGGGCAGGCCCCGCAGTCCGGCTCGCGGGCGGTGCACACCAGGGCGCCGAGCTCCATGACGGCCACCGACCAGTGAGCGGCGGTGGCGTCGTCGTCGGGCAGCAGGCTCAGTGCCCGCTCACGCTCGGCCCGGTTGAGGGCTGGGGGCGGGAAGGGCCTGGCCTGCGACAGCGCGGGCCAGGACCCGCCTGACATTCGTGTCCAGCACGAGGGCGCGCCGGCCGTGGGCGAAGGCCAGGACCGCGCCGGCCGTGTACTCCCCACCCCGGGCAGAGCCAGAAGGGCGTCCAGGTCATCGGGTAGGACGCCGCCGTGCTGCTCGACGACGCTGCGGGCGCACTCGATGAGCCGCAGGGGCCCGGCGCGGGTAGCCCAGGCGCCCCCCAGACCCGCAGCACCTCAGCAGTGGGGGGCCTGGGCGAGCTCGGTGGGACCGGGCCAGCGCCGCATCCACTCCTGCCAGGCGGGGACGACACGGGTCACCGGGGTCTGCTGGCTCATGACCTCCGAGACGAGGGACCTCCCACGGGGTCGTACCAGGACGGCGCCACGGCAGATCACGGGCGTGGGCGTCATACCAGGCCCGCGACGTCCTGCGCCGAGGGCTCGGCCGGATCGGCAGGCGGCGCCGACTTGGCCGAGGTCGCAGCAGTGAGCGTGTCGTCATGGGGTGGGGCGGGCGGGCACGGGGGACACCGTAGCGGCAAGACCTTGGGCGGGGCCGGATACCTTCGTCACCAGCCGGCGAGAATCGCTGCAACTCCCGCGCGTTCAGGTCGGTAGGCCTCCGGTTCGTACCCTACCCTACGAACCCGAGGCTTAACCTACGAACGCACGGGCGTCCCCGGTGATGAGCATGGTGAACCCGAACGTGGAATCGTTCCCGCTGCCAACGATCGTCTTGAGCCCGGACGCCAGGAGCAGCAGCCCGACGGCGCCACACAGGACGAGCACGATCCAGCCGGACCCGGTTGCGGCGGTACGGCGGACCATCCTGTCGGTCACCGGCGCAGCGGGTGCTCGCCCGGGACGACGCGCCGGAGGCATGGACGTCTGAGCCTCGGGGACTCCCCGGAGCGCAGCGACGGGAACGGGGACCGAGGGCCGATGGCTGCTGGCTGCTCGATCGGCTGTCGTTCGATCGACCGCCGTCAACCCGGGCCGTACCCGGCCGAGTCGTACCGACCGGGTGCCCTCTGAGGAGTGGCCCCACCGTAGGGGGCGGGGCGGCTCCCGGGCCGGCCGTAGGGAGCGGGCCGGCCGTCGGACGTGCCTGTCGGTGGTTGCGTCATGGGAACCTCTTCATCAAGGTGGTCCGCACCAGATCGCGGGCGGTGGGGTGCCGTGAGCGTATTCCACACCGACCGCGACCGCACCCGCCTCCAAGGGGCCAGTCCTCCCCATGGACCGAGAATGCTGGAGGACGCTGCGCGTTCTCGACGTCCGTACCCGCCCCGAGTCAGGGACGGTTCAGGCCCTGACGGCGCTCCTGACGCTCCCGGGCCCCCTGCTGGATACCCAGGACGCCGTTGAGCTCAACGTACTCGCCCGTCTCCTGGGTGTATCCGCGCGCGACCGCCCACTCCCAGATGCGGTCCAGCTCGGCAGTGCCCTTCGCCTCCAGCGCCTGGGCACTGACTCCGGACCAGGTCAGACCGGCCAGCACGAATGCCTTGCCGGCGGGGTCGACGACATGACCCTCGGCGTGACGGATCTGAACCCTGCCTGCGGCGACGCCCAGGGCCGCCGGCGCACCGGGGACCTTGACGAACAACCCCGTGCGCGACCGCGGCCAGGGAATATCGCGACCCTCCCGCCGGCTCCCCGATGTGGATGCCCGTGGCGTCGAACACCGTGCGCACCGACATGAGGAACAGGATACCGAGCAGCAGGAACAACCCGAGGAGCAGCAGGATGACGAAGGCACCGATCGTGCCCTTGTCCCCGAGATGAATGAGGTTCCAGACCGCGCCGGCCAGGCACACCAGCCCAAAGCCGCCGCCCACGAGAAACTGAATGCGGCTGGAGGTCGTCGCCGTGGGCTTGAGGACCAGCCTGTCCTGTTCCACGGGGATGGGGCCGAGGCGGGAGGGCTGGTACTCGTACTGCGGGGCCGAGGAGGACTGCTGGCCAGCCGGAACGTCATAGGGAGCCGGCTGACCCGCTCCAGGCCGGACGTACTGACCGTACTGGCCGGCAGCGGCCTGATTCGTCTGGCCGTACTGAGCCTGAGGTCCGGGGACACCGGCTTGACCGTACTGGTCCTGCTGGGCGGGATCGCCGTACTGACCATACTGGCCGTACTGGCCGTACTGACCGGGCTGACTGTAGGGGCCGTTGGCCGGTGGCTGGCTCATGAGCACTTTCCTCACAGGTTCTTGGATGTACGGGAATACGACAAGACCTCGTCAGGCTACCGCGACGCCCCCCGATGCAGCCTCGGTAGAACTCCCCATCGTCTCCTGGCCGCCCTCGGCGGCTATCTGCCACCGGTGAGACGGCGCAGCACCCTCACCCGCGGGGACCACGTCGCGGGACGGACGACCGTGCCCGTGGTCTCACGTTCGGCGTTGTCAAAGAGGTCCTCGACGACGGCATCGTGCAGGGGCTCAACCACGGCCGAGAACATGAGCCGCATGGCGCCACGGGTACGGCCGATGAGGACGTGGCGGATGCGGGTGCGCTTCTCGTCCAGGGCGTCGAGACTCAGCTCGTGGGCACCGATGATCCCTGTTCGCGGACGGAAGGTGAACCGCACTCGCCGGCCGGGCTCGTACTCGCTGACGTAGTAGCGGATGGCTCCGTGGCCGCCGTCGGCTCCCAGCGCCAGTGGCCGGTCCAGGACCATCGGCGGCCAGTACCGCGAGGGCCAGAGTCGATCGTCCTTCTGCCCGAGCCCGTTGAGCAGGACGCCCAGGGGCTCGAGCGAAGCGTTGATGACGCGTTCGTGAACGTTGCGGATCATGGATGCTCCTCCACGGTTATCGCATGGCTGTTGCACAGTTGTCGGCTGCTTGTCCAACAGGATCGCACCCGACCGTGAGATCACACGGGACCGCGGCCCGCCGCAGCGAAGCGCACCCGGCCCACCCAGGGCGGTCAGCTCACAGGTGCAGGAGCATGCGGGCGTTGCCCAGGGTGTTGGGCTTGACCCGGGCCAGGTCGAGGAACTCAGCCAGGCCGTCGTCGTGGGAGCGCAGCATCTCGGCGAAGACGTCCATACCCACCGGGGTGCCCTCGATGGGCACGAAGCCGTGGGCCCCGAAGAAGGGCTCCTCGAAGGTCAGGCAGAACACCCGCTTGAGCCCCATCTCCCGGGCCCGCGCGATGAGCTCACGCAGGATGGCCGACCCCAGTCCGGTCCCCACGGCGTCGGGGTGGACGGCCAGGGTACGCACCTCGGCGAGGTCATCCCACATGACGTGCAACGCCCCACAGCCCACGATCCTGGGCTCGGCCGGCACCTCTCCGCCGTCTGCCCCACCGGGCCCGGCGTCGCCGGGGATCTCCTCGGCGACGATGAACTCCTGGATGTCCTCGAAGTAGGAGATGAGGTCCTTGGAGACCAGGACGCGCCGCTCGGCGTAGGGACGCACCAGCTCAGCGATGGGGCGCACGTCCGCCGGGCGCGCCGGGCGCAGGATGCGGCGGGAGTCGTCGACCCCGTAGACCTCGGCCCGACGTGTCGTCCGGCCGGCGAGCAGGTGTTCATGTGTCATGACAGCAGTGCTGTTCATCGTTGTCCGCATTCAGTTAGGGCTCAGTTCTGGTCTTGGGCCCCGTGAGCCGGCGTTCCACCGGCGACGCCGGAGCCGCGAGCAGACCGCAGCGCGATCCGGGCCCACATCCTGCCACGTTCGCGGTTCATCGAGAACCGCCTCCCGTCTGCCCCCGGACCTCGGCGAGCTCCAGGACGGCGCGGGCGGTGGCGTCGTCGACGATGAGATCGGTGGCGGTCCGGGCGCGCAGCGCGGCCAGCAGGGCGCGGGCCTTGCCGGTTCCCGCGGCCACGCACAGACGGCGCGGAATCCGGGCGAGCTGGGCGGGAGTCGGGCCGGTGGCCCGGGCGTTGAGGGTGACGTCGCGCCAGGAGCCGTCGGCACGCAGCAGGACGGTGCACACGTCCCCCACCACGTTCTGGCGGCGCAGGACGGCCTGGTCCCGGGCCGTGAGGTGGCCACCCTCATAGACCTGGGAGGGCAGGGCCCCGTTGAGGGCGTCGAGGGCACCGACGCCGAAGACGGCCAGGCTCGCGCGCCGCGCCACCGACAGGACCCGCTTGACCGAGCGCTCCGACCACATGGCCTCACGGGTGGCCACATGGTCGAAGAAGGCCGGCACCGGGAAGGAGATCGTGCGCGCTCCCAGCGACAGGCGCATCCGGGAGAGCACCTCACCGGCGCTGGGCCCCTCACGCATGGGATCCGAGGCGCCGTTGAGCTGGACGACGGTCAGCCCCGGCACGGGCCGCGAGGGCAGGGCGGCGCTGACCTCCGACATGGTGGTGCCCCAGGCGACACCGACGACGACGCCTCCTGCGCCGACGTCCCGGCCCGCCCCGCCGGCCGCGCCGCGGTTCTCGCCCTCGGGGCCACCCGACTCAGGCGCACCGGCGCCTTCGGCCCCGCCCTGCTCGGCCAGGGCCCCGATGAGGTCGACCATGTGCGCGGCGGCGACGGAGGCGACCTGCTGGAGGCGGTGGATCTCCGTGGTGCCCTCGCGCACCGGGACGATATGCGTGCGGACCCCGAAGACCTGCGCCATCCGCCCCTCCAGGGAGCCGGCGCCACCGGGCTGGACCAGGCTGACCCGCACGACGCCCTCCTGGCGGGCACGCGCCAGGAGCCGGGAGACGGTGGAGCGGGACACTCCCAGGTGGTGGGCGATCACCTCCATCGTCTCGCCCTGGACGTAGTACATGGAGGCCGCCTCGTAGGCGCGCAGGAGGCCACCGGGGTCGGCGGTACTCGCCGCGCCCCCGACGGTGTCAGAAGCGGTTCTGCCAGTCACGTCATCCTCCTTCTCCTCTTATCGACTTCTCCTCTTATTGACGACGGTGCCGTTCCACACAGCCGTCCCGTGCGGCGGGAGGGCGAGCCTCCCGGACACGACATCAGACGTCCCGGCGAGGAGGACTGTACGCACAGATCAGCGGACATTCTTGTGGATACCTCAAAAGCCGTCTGCACATTAGTGCACGCACCTTGCGCATTCTCCCACACGCGGCGGACAGTGGTGTCCGACACCACAGACGGGCCGTGCGAGCGCGACGGAACACGTCGAGCCCCGGCGCCGGAAGCCGGGCCCCGACCTGCATCCGACCCGGCACCCCGGTCAACGCCGACCGGCCCCGCACAGCCTCACCAGTTTCGACCTCACAACACTGTAGGGAGCCCAGGAGCCATGACCTCCACCCGCAAGCCCTCCTCCAAGAAGACCCCTCCCGCAGCTCCGGCCCGGCTGGCCCTGCCGCCCTCCTACCCCGCACCCATCCAGGACACCGCGCTCAACGCCGCCCAGCGCGAGCGCGCTCTGGAGGAGATGACCTCGGCCGAGGGCCTGGACGTCCTCGTCGTCGGCGGAGGCGTCACCGGCGCCGGCATCGCCCTGGACGCGGCGGCCCGCGGCCCTGCGCACCGGCATCGTGGAGATGGGCGACTGGGCCTCGGGTACCTCCTCGTGGTCCTCCAAGCTCGTCCACGGCGGCCTGCGCTACCTCTACCAGCTCAACTTCGCCCTCGTGCACGAGGCCCTCACCGAGCGCGGCCGCCTGCTGAGCACCACCGCACCGCACCTGGTCAAGGCCCAGCCCTTCCTGTGGCCGCTCAAGCACCACTACGAGCGCTCCTACTCCGCCGTCGGCGTGGGCATGTACGACGCCCTGGCCCTGGCCGGCGCCCGCGGCCGCAAGACCGTGCCGATCCAGCGTCACCTGGGCCGCAAGGGCACCTCCGCCCTGGCCCCCCTCCTGGACACCAGCGGCCTGGCCGGCTCCATCCGCTTCTTCGACGCCCGGGTCGACGACGCCCGCCTGGTCATCGACCTGGTGCGCACCGCCGTCGGCCTGGGGGCGCTGGCCGCCAACCGCACGAAGGTCACCGGCTTCCTCACCGACGAGCGCGGCCACGTCCACGGCGCCCGCGTCACCGACCTGGCCACCGGCACCGCCCACGAGATCCGGGCCAAGCGCACCATCAACGCCGCAGGCGTGTGGACCGAGGACGTCCAGGACCTGGCCACCGACGCGGGCGGTCTGAGGTCCTGGCCTCAAGGGCATCCACATCGTGGTCCCTAAGGGAGGCCATCGACGCCGAGACCGGCGTCTTCCTGCGCACCGAGAAGTCCGTCCTGTTCATCATCCCCTGGCCCGAGTACTGGGTCATCAGCACCACCGACACCCCTGGGATCTGGACGTCTCCAAGCCCGTGGCCACCGCCACCGACGTCGACTACATCCTCGAGCACGCCAACTCCGTGCTGTCGCGGCCCATCACCCGCGATGACATCATCGGCGTCTACGCGGGCCTGCGTCCCCTGCTCCAGCCCAAGCTCAAGCCGGGCGCGGAGGCCGCCTCCACGAAGGTCTCCCGCGAGCACACGGTCACCCGCATCGCCCCGGGCTGACCGCCATCGCCGGCGGCAAGCTGACCACCTACCGGGTCGCGGCCTCCGACGCCGTCGACCACGCCCTGGGCGAGGCCCTGTCCCATGCCCACCCCTGCGCCACGCAGGAACTGCCCCTGGTGGGTGCGGCCGGCTACCACGCCCTGGCCAAGCGGGCCGGGACGGATCGCCGGCGAGCGCGGCTGGACCCTGGAGAGGGTCACCCACCTGCTGGACCGCTACGGCGACGAGACCCCGGCCCTGCTTCAGGCCATCGACGCCGCCGACCCCGAGGGAGCGTCTGGGCGAGCCGCTGGCGGAGGCCCCCCACCTACCTGCGCGCCGAGGTCGTCTGGGCCGTCACCCACGAGGGCGCCGAGAGCCTCGACGATGTCCTGCTGCGCCGCGTGCGCCTGGACCTCTCGCACCGCGACCGGGGCCTGGCCGCCGCCGACGAGATCCTGGCGATCATGGCACCGCTGCTGAACTGGTCGGACAAGGACGTCGCCGCCCAGAAGGGAGGCCCTACGCTCAGCGCGTGGCCCAGATCGCCGCGGCCGAGGCCGAGCGGACCGACGCCGCCGCGGTGGCGCACATCACTGAGCCGATCTAGTCTCCTGTGGGCCGAGCGGACCGCACCCGGTGCCGCTCGGTCCACAGGCTCCCCGCGGTGCCCGCAGATTCCGGCGGAGGCGGGCACCACGACCACCCAACCACCGCCGACGAACCGGACCTCGCAGTCCCTGATTGAACCCGCACACCGTCGTGCAGAAAGAGAGCCGCACATGTCTGCGAGCCTGACCCAGATCTTCGCCTCGGAGGCCCTGGGGACATTCCTTCTCATCCTTCTGGGCTGCGGCGTCGTCGCCGGTGTCGCGCTGCCCGGCTCCAAGGCCAAGGACGGCGGCTGGATCGTCATCACCATGGCCTGGGGTCTGGCGGTCTTTGTGGGCGTCTACGCCGCCTACAAGACCGGCGCACACCTCAACCCGGCCGTCACCATCGGTCTGGCGGTCGCCGGACGGGACCTGGCCGAGGGAATCCCCGCCTCGGCGACCACCATCCTGGTTTACTTCGCCGCCCAGATGGTGGGCGCCATCCTGAGCGCCACCGCCGTGTGGCTGTCCTACAAGAAGCAGTTCGACCAGAAGGCCGACGCCGCCGCCAAGCTCGGCGTGTTCGCCACTGGCCCGGCAGTGCGCTCCTACGGATGGAACGTCGTGACCGAGGCCGTGGGCACCTTCGTGCTGCTGGCTTGGATCATCGCCTCGGGCAAGACCCCTCGGGCCTGGGCCCGCTGGCCGTGGCCCTGGTCATCGTCGTCATCGGTCTGAGCCTGGGCGGCCCCACCGGCTACGCCATCAACCCGGCCCGTGACCTGGGCCCGCGCATCGCACACGCCCTCCTGCCGATCCCCGGCAAGGGCGACTCGGACTGGGCCTACTCCTGGGTCCCGGTCGTCGGCCCGATCATCGGCGCCGTCGCCGCCGGGCTCATCGTCCCCCACATCGCCGGACTGTTCTGAGCCCGGCTCCTCCCCTCATACACAGTCACAGCCCCTCACAACGCAGTGAAAGGACATTTCCTTGAGCCCCAACAGCACAGCTGACAGCGACGAGAAGAAGTACGTCCTGGCCATCGACCAGGGCACGACCTCCTCACGCGCCATCCTGTTCAACCATGACGGCGAGATCGTCGCCGTCGACCAGAAGGAGCACGAGCAGATCTTCCCGCGTGCCGGCTGGGTCGAGCACGACGCGAACGAGATCTGGGACAACATCCGCTCCGTCGTCGGCGAGGTGCTCGCCAAGGCACAGATCAACCGCCACGAGATCGCCTCGGTGGGCATCACCAACCAACGTGAGAGCGCCGTCGTGTGGGACAAGAACACCGGCGAGCCCGTCTACAACGTCATCGTCTGGCAGGACACCCGTACCCAGAAGATCTGCGACCGCCTGGCCGGCGAAGACGGCCCGGACAAGTACAAGGACCGCGTCGGCCTGGGACTGGCCACCTACTTCGCCGGCCCCAAGGTCGCCTGGATCCTGGAGAACGTGGCGGGCGCCCGCGAGCGCGCCGAGGCCGGCGACCTCCTCATGGGCACCATGGACACCTGGACGCTGTGGAACCTCACCGGCGGGGTCAACGGCGGGGTGCACGCCACGGACGTGACCAACGCCTCGCGCACGATGCTCGTGAACATCGACACCTGGACTGGAACCCCGAGATCTGCGCGGACATGGGCATCCCCGTCTCCATGCTCCCCGAGATCCGTCCCTCCTCGGGCGTCTTCGGATACGGCCGCAAGAACGGTCTGCTGGTGGACACCCCCATCAGCGGCATCCTCGGCGACCAGCAGGCGGCCACCTTCGGGCAGGCCTGCTTCGAGAAGGGCCAGGCCAAGAACACCTACGGCACCGGCTGCTTCATGCTCATGAACACGGGCACCACCCCGGTGCGCAGTGAGAACGGGCTGCTGACCACCGTGTGCTACCAGATCGGGGACGAGCCGGCCGTCTACGCCCTGGAGGGCTCGATCGCCGTGGCCGGCCTCGCTGGTGCAGTGGCTGCGCGACAACCTGGGCATCATCGCCGACTCCAAGGACATCGAGGCCCTGGCCTCCAGCGTCGAGGACAACGGCGGGGCCCTACTCGTGCCGGCCTTCTCCGGGGCTGTTCGCCCCGCACTGGCGCCCTGACGCCCGCGGCGCCCTGGTGGGTCTGACCCGTTACGTCAACAAGGCGCACATCGCCCGGGCCGTGGAGGAGTCGACCGCCTACCAGACCCGCGAGGTCCTCGAGGCCATGAACGCCGACTCAGGACAAGCCCTGACCGAGCTCAAGGTCGACGGCGGCATGACCCGCGACGAGCTGCTCATGCGCAGTTCCAGGCCGACCAGGTGGGTGTGCCCGTGGTGCGCCCGAAGGTCGCCGAGACTACGGCGCTGGGGGCCGCCTACGCCTCCGGTATCGCGGTGGGCTTCTGGTCGGGCACCCAGGACGTCATTGACAACTGGGCCGAGGACAAGCGCTGGGAGCCGACCATGGAGGAGGCCGAGCGCGAGCGGCTCTTCCGCAACTGGAACAAGGCCGTCCAGCGCACCCTGGACTGGGTCGACGAGGACGTCGATCGAGTAGGGACCGCGTTCGGCAGCACTCAGGCGGTGCTCGCCGGCAGCCGCCGCTGAGCGCCAGTATCCCGGACGCCGCCGACGGGCCCGCCTCCCCACGGGCCCGTCGGCGGCGTCCTGCGCGTCACTAGTCCTCTCATACACTGTCGAGCCGCTTGAATGGCCGGTAGATTCCTGGGTGGCGCTCCCCGGCCCGCCCGGGGAGTCCTTCCCATCCCCTGCGAGGAGTCCCCTGCATGACAGCTCACCCACCCGCTGCCCACGCGTCCCCACCCGCCTCGGCACCATCGGCCTCGACGCCGGCACTGCCCGTCGATGCCTCCGACGAGCTCTCCGGTGCCGGCGGCACCACCGGTTCAGCCGATGCCCCTCGCGGGCGCAGCGGATCTCGAGCAGATCGAGTGGGCCGACGTCGTGCGCATCGCGGCGGTGGGCCTGGCGGCGCTGGGTGCCTGGGATCGCGGGAAGCGGCGGGCACGCCCGGCTGGGCGGTGGGCGCCGTCGGGGCGGTGGTGCTGGCGGTGGGCTGCTGGCCGCTCCTGATCGAGGCGGCGGGCGACCTGCGCAAGCGGCGCATGAGCATGGAGCTCTCAATGCTGCTGGCCATCGTGGCGGCCGCCGCCATTGGCGAGTGGGTGACCGCCCTGGCCGTGACGGTCTTCGCGCTGTGCGCCGAGGTCCTGGAGGAGCTGTCGATGGATCGGGGCCGCGACGCCCTGACCGACCTCATGTCCTTCCTGCCGCAGACCGCGCGGGTGGTGGGGACCCCGGTGGCCACTGAGTCCGCCGAGGCCGCCGAGTCCTCGCAGTCCTCCGGGGTCACTGAGGTCCCCTGGACGAGGTGCGCCCGGGGCAGGTCATCGCCCTGAGTCCCGGGGGCCGGGTACCGGTCGACGGCGTCGTGCGCAGCGGCCGGGCCGACGTCGACCAGTCCCGGATCACCGGGGAGGCGCTGCCCGTGCAGGTCGGGCCGGGTGACCGGGTCCCGGCCGGCTCCATCACCCGCGGCGCCCTGGAGCTCGAGGTGGAGCGGGTCGGCGAGGAGTCCTCCTACGGGCGGATCGTGACAGCGGTGCGTCACGCCCAGTCATCGCGCGCCGGTCCAGCGCCTGGCCGACCGGCTGGCGGCCCGCATCGTCTACCTGGCCCTGGCGGCGGCCCTGGTCACCTTCCTGGTCACCCGGGACGTGCGGGCCACGATCTCGGTCATCATCGTGGCCGGGGCCTGCGGGGTGGCCGCGGGCACTCCCCTGGCGGTCCTGGCGGCCATCGCCCGCGCCGCCCGCTGCGGGGCCTTCGTCAAGGACGGCACCCACCTGGAGCAGCTCTCCGCGGTGGACACGGTGGTGGTGGACAAGACCGGGACCCTCACCGTCGGGGGAGCCCTGGTCGTGAGCGTCCGCCCCACCGAGGCCGCCGCCGGGGAGGACGAGGTGCTGGCCCTGGCGGCCGCGGCGGAGTGGAACTCCGAGCACCCCATCGGCCGGGCCATCTACGCCGAGGCCGCCGTGCGCGACCTGACAGTGCCGGTGCCCGGCGACGTCGCCTACTCCCCGGAGCCGGCGTGAGCACCCACATCGAAGGGCGCCGGATCACCGTGGGCGCTGCCGGGGGCAGGGGCACCAACCGGGGCGGGACACTGACGGCTGCGAGGACGAGGCCGCCGCGAGCACTGAGTCCGACCCGGAGGCACCGTCGGCCACCTCGGTGGTGGAGGTGCGGGCCGACGGACAGCTCCTGGGCACCATCGCCCTGGCCGACAGGCTGCGTCAGGGGGCGGCCACCGCCGTGCGCGACCTGGGTGACATGGGCCTGGAGGTCCTCATGCTCACCGGCGACTCGGCCGCCTCCGCACGCCACGTGGCCGGCCTGCTCGGCCTGACCGAGGAGCAGGTGCGCGCCGACCTGCTGCCCACCGACAAGGAGGAGGTCGTCGACTCGCTGCGCCGGGCGGGCAAGCGGGTGGCCATGGTGGGCGACGGCGTCAACGACGCCCCCGCCCTGGGCGCCGCCGACGTCGGCATCGCCATGGGCACCGGCACGGACGTGGCCCGCGAGGCCGGGGACGTGGTCCTCGTGGGCTCAGCCCCGGCCGACCTGGTCGAGACCGTGCGGGTGGCCCGCAGGGCCCGGCGCATCATCATGGTGAACTTCGTGGGCACAGTGGTGGTCGACGTCGTCGGCATGATCGCCGCCGGGCTGGGGCTGCTGGGGCCGGTGGCCGCGGCCCTCGTGCACGTCGTCTCCGAATCGGCCTTCATCCTCAACTCTGCCCGACTGGTGCCCCGGCGCACCCGCAGGCGCTGAGTCGGCCGACCACCGACGCGGTCCACGACGTCGGCTCCTCGTACACCCGTCCCGGAGCGCCATGACGCTCCGGGCTGCTCCGGGCGCCACACCGCACCAGCCCGCTTTCACCCGGAAGGCCGCGCGAAAACGGCACGTGGCCGCCTATATAGTGCACAACTCACCATCTCCATGGCATGATCGTTGGGCCTTAGTACCCAGGACGCAGCAGCGCGGCTGCCAGCCCAGCCCCTGTGCGACCTGGACGACCCATCAGTACTCACAGTGGAGTAGCCATGACGCCAGCCGTCCTGTCAGCCCTGCCGATGCATCCGGCACCGCTCGCCCCAGCCTTAGCGGGGACTGCCCGCAACCTTCACGCCGTCGACCACCGCCGTGGGAGGCAACGTCTACCTCACCGCCGCGGTGGGTCTGCTGCCGCTGGTGGTGTTCTTCGTCCCTCGCGGGCGTGTTCATGGGTGGCCACCCACTGGTGCGCCCATCATCTCCCTGGTGATCGCCGCCATCACCGCGGTCGTCCCTGTTCCACATGCCGGTGGGCATGACGGTCGCGAGCGCCACCCAGGGCATGGCGCTGGGATTCGTCCCGATCATCTACATCATCATCGCGGCCGTGTGGCTCTACAACCTCACTGACGTCTCGGGTCGCTCCAAGGACCTCAAGGCCGTGTTCAACGCGATCGGCAAGGGCGACATGCGCGCCCAGGCCCTCATCGTGGCCTTCTCCTTCTGCGGCCTGCTCGAGGGTCTGGCCGGCTTCGGCGCCCCGGTGGCGATCGCCGCCGCCATGGTGGCGACCCTGGGCCCTACCCAAGCTCAAGGCGGCCGTCGTCGTCATGGTCGGTAACGCCATCAACGTGGGCTTCGGCGCCATGGCCATCCCCACCACGACCGCCGGCAAGCTCGGCGGCCAGGACCGGTGACGATCGCCACCGCCATGGGGCACCTGACCTGGGTGTTCTGCGCCTTCATCCCGCTCCTGCTGCTGTTCATCCTCGACGGCGCGCGCGGCGTCAAGCAGCTGTGGCCGCTGGCGATCGTGGCGGGGCTGGCCACCGGAGTGGGGCACTTCTTCACCCCTCGATCTCCTACGAGCTCACCGCCGTGCTGGCCTCCCTGCTAGGACTGGCCGCCTCCTACGTCTTCCTGCTGGTGTGGACCCCCACGACCCCGGAGGAGTACCGCTCCCAGGTGGCCGCCGACGACGCCCCCGACCGCGAGCGCGTCATCCTGGCCCTGCTGCCCTACATCCTGGTGGTGGTCATCATCGCCACGACCAAGCTGTGGACCCTGGGCATCAACCTCGACAAAGGCCTTCAAGGCCACCGACCTGAAGATCAAGTGGCCCGGCGGTACGGCCAGCTCCTCAACGCCAAGGGCGAGGCCTCCACCGGTGCCATCTACAACCTTCAGACCCTGTCCAACCCGGGCACCTGGATCTTCCTGACCGCCATCATCGTCACCTTCATCTACGCGGCGCGCTCGGTGCCGGGCAAGTTCGAGATGAGCGTGGGCAAGGGCTTCGCCACGCTGGCCAAGACCTGCTACACGCTGCGCATGGCGATCCTGACGATCGCGGCCGTCATGGCCCTGGCCTACGTCATGAACTTCTCCGGCCAGACCTCCGCGATCGGTGCGGCCCTGGCCGCCACGGGCGCCGCCTACGCCTTCCTCTCCCCGGCCCTGGGCTGGGTGGGGACCGCCGTGGCCGGCTCGGCGACGAGCGCGGGCGCCCTGTTCGCCAACCTGCAGGCCACCGCCGCCCAGGGGGCCGGGCTCGACCCGAAGATCCTGCTGGCCGCCAACACCATCGGTGGCGGGCTGGGCAAGATCGTCTCCCCGCAGAACCTGGCCATCGCCTCGACCGCGGTGGACGCCCCCGGCACGGACGCCGAGATCCTCAAGAAGGCGGCCCCCTACTCCATCGGGCTGCTGCTGGTACTGGGCACCCTGGTGTTCCTGGCCTCCCAGGTGGGGCTGGGCGTCTGAGGCCGCCGGAGCCTGACTCCCACCTGCGGCGCCCCCGGGTTCTTCGCGACCCCGGGGGCGCAGTGCGTGCTGCTCAGCCTCCGGCGTCGGATCGGGGACGTACTTCCCAGCCGAGGACTGCGTTCTCCCACCGGCGACTGCGCCCCAGCGCGCGCATTATGGAGGCAAACGCAGTCCTCGCCGCGAAAGTACGTTCTCGATGTCGGTGGCAGCGGCAGCAACAGCCACGGACAGCTCGAGGTCGACGCCTGGCCCCTCACCTGAACCCAGCACGGTCCAAGGACGTCGCGGGCAGTTCTGTGTGAGGAACCGATCCTCCTTCGCGGGCGCTCCTGATGAGTCTCATCGCGCTGTGGACAGGGCGGAGCGGCGCCAGTCATAATGGCAGGGAGCCACCCGGGTGCTAGCCGGGCGACTCCCCTAGCAAGCAGTCAGCCTCAGCTGGACCACTTGCTCAGGGCATCCACCAGGACACCGACGGCCCGGATCAGGCGAGCGATAGCGGTCAAGACTTCGCTCATCTTCCGGGCCGTTACCTTGCCCCGGCGGACTTTCGCGTTCCGACCTTTCGGCTTGGACACGGCCCTCACCTCCTTCCCAGCTCCTCTCCTCCCCGACCAGGACTCTGCAAACGTTCCGGGGGAAGGAACCGAAGGGAGGCGCCCCAATCATGCCAACCGACACTGACGTCCTGAGCTCGGCCCTACCGCAGTTGTGGGTCTCGTAGCTGCACATTCCCTCTGGGTCTTGTGCATCTCACGCAGTCGCCGACGTCCTCGCGGGCATCGCAGGTCTTACAGACCGCGCAGTACCAGGCCCGGCCCTGATCGCAGCCGGCCGATCACGCCGTCGGGCCCCGTCGGTGGAGCGTTGAGCAGGTCGAGGGCTGGCCGTTGACGAGGGCCGTCACCAGATGTGCCCTGGCGGCCACGGGTGCCCTGTTCGCCAACCTGCAGGCCACCGCCGCCCAAGGGGCCGGCCTCGACCCGAAGATCCTGCTGGCCGCCAACACCATCGGAGGCGGCCTGGGCAAGATCGTCTCCCCACAGAACCCGGCCATCGCCTCAACCGCGGTGGACGCCCCCGGATCCTTCGCGATTCCGGGGCGCCGTAGCCGCACCCGCGCTGCGACGTCGGATCGAGGACGTCCTTCCCACCCGAGGACTGCGTTCTCCCACCGACGACTGCGCCCCAGCACACGCATTCTGACGACAAACGCAGTCCTCGCCACAAAAGTACGTCCCCGACGGCGTCGGCCGCACTCCCATCAGCGTCTCCCCGACCCCTACCACGGATAAGGGCAGTGATGCATGACGCAATCTACATCTAGGACTTACCTCCCACACGCCGAGGGCGTCCCCCGCCCAGCTCACCTTGACCCCACGCAGATCCGCACCGCTTCAAGGGAAAACCCACCTCCGAGAGCAGAACCAACCGACCGGGAGAGCGTCGTCGTCAGATGAGTGCCACCTCCGGGCCGTAGCCTGAGGCGCAGCCGAGGCCGCATCACGTCCTGCTACGACGCAGGTGAGTCAGGGCGGTCTCGTGACAGTCTCAGCTACGACGTCGTGGAGGCATATCGTGCGAATCGCCCTTTTCGCCACCCTGTCTTGCGGACACCATGTTCCCGCAGGCAGCGCAGGCAACCGTCACCATCCTGGAGAGGCTCGGTCACCAGGTCTGCTTCCCCGAGGGACAGGTCTGCTGCGGCCAGATGCACGCCAACACCGGCTACTTCAAGCAGGCCGCCAAGATCACCCGCAACCACGTGGAGACCTTCTCCCCGTGCTCGACGGCGAGTGGGACGCCATCGTCATCCCCTCGGGATCGTGCACCGGCGCGGCCCGTCACGAGCAGGGGCCTCGTGGCCGAGCACGTGGGCGACACGGCTCTGGCCAAGCGGGTCGAGCAGATCGCCGCACACACCTACGACCTCACCGAGCTGCTCATCGACGTCTTGGGCACCGAGGACGTGGGCGCCTACTTCCCCACACGGTCACCTACCACCCCACCTGCCACTCGCTGCGCATCGCCAGGGTCGCCGACCGCCCCTACCGCCTCCTCAAGGCTGTCGAGGCCCTCACCCTCATCGACCTGCCCGACGCCGAGGTCTGCTGCGGGTTCGGCGGCACCTTCTCCATGAAGAACTCCGAGACCTCCACCGCGATGCTCGCCGACAAGATGAGCAACGTGATGTCCACGCGCGCCGAGGTCCTGTGCGCCGGCGACTACTCCTGCCTCATGCACATCGGCGGTGGCCTGTCCCGCGTCAACTCCGGGGTGCGCATCATGCACCTGGCCGAGATCCTGGCCTCCACCAAGGACGCACCCTTCGAGGGCAACATCTCCTTCGCCCCCAGGCACGTCCAGCACACCGGTAACTCTCAGCACACACAGGCGGTGGCACGATGACACAGGTATTTCTCGGCATGCCCCACACGGGCGGGTGGCGCACCGAGGTCGAGCAGCCCGAGGACACGCTGCGCTGGGGGCCCACCTTCCCCGAGGGCGCGCACAAGACGCTGGCCAACACCCAGATGCGCCGCAACCTGGGTCACGCCACGCGCACCATCCGCTCCAAGCGCGCCCAGCGTGTGGCCGAGATGCCCGACTGGGAAGACCTGCGCAACGCCGCCGAGGCCGTCAAGTTCGAGGTGGCCTCGCGCCTGCCCGAGCTGCTGGAGCAGTTCGAGGTCAACGTGACCGCCCGCGGCGGAATCGTCCACTGGGCGCGTGACGCCGCCGAGGCCAACCGGATCATCACCGACATCATCGCCTCCAAGGGCGTTGACGACATCGTCAAGGGTCAAGTCGATGGCCACCCAGGAGACGAACCTCAACGAGTACCTGGCCGACCGGGGCATCACCGCCCACGAGACGGACCTGGCCGAGATGATCGTCCAGCTGGCCGATGACATGCCCTCGCACATTGTGGTCCCGGCCATCCACCGCAACCGCTCCGAGGTGCGCGGCATCTTCCTGGACCGCATGGAGGACGCCCCGCGGACCTGTCCGACGACCCCAAGGAGCTCACGGCCGCGGCCCGCTCGCACCTGCGCAACAAGTTCCTGCACGCCTCGGTGGCCGTCTCCGGCACCAACATGGGCGTGGCAGAGACCGGCACGGTCTCCATCTTCGAGTCCGAGGGCAACGGGCGCATGTGCCTGACCCTGCCGGACACGCTCATCACCCTCATGGGGATCGAGAAGCTGGTGCCCCGGTTCCAGGACGTGGAGATCTTCTCCCAGCTCCCTGCCGCGCTCGGCCACCGGTGAGCGCATGAACCCCTACACCTCCATGTGGACCGGGCGTCACCGAGGGCGACGGCCCCAGGAGTTCCACCTGGTGCTCATGGACAACGGGCGCACCAAGACCCTGGCCGACCCGGTGGGCCGCCAGGCCCTGGCCTGCATCCGCTGCGGGTCGTGCATGAACATCTGCCCCGTCTACCAGCACACCGGTGGACACGCCTACGGCTCGGTCTACCCCGGCCCGATCGGCTCGATCATCACGCCTCAGCTCACGCAGGGGCTGGCCGACGACGACCCGGTCCACACCCTGCCCTTCGCCTCCTCCCTGTGCGGGGCCTGCGGTGAGGTGTGCCCGGTCAAGATCGACATCCCCACGATCCTGGTCCACCTGCGGGCCCGCTCCGTGGACGTCAAGCGCCGCATGGTGCCGGACGTGTGGGACGTGGCCATGAACGTCTCGGCCCCGGTGATGTCGAAGAGCTCGCTGTGGGAGGCCGCCTCGCAGACGGTCAAGGCCTCAGCGCTGCTGGGCGGCAAGGACGGCAAGATCGGCGCCCTGCCCTTCCCGGCCTCCCTGTGGACCGGGGCGCGAGACCTTCCGGTGGCCCCCTCGGAGACCTTCCGCCAGTGGTGGAGGCGCACCCACCCCGAGGGCGAGACCCCTCTGAGCCAGGTCGCCGGCGCCCAGACCGGCCGCGGTCACACGGACGGCTTCCCGGCCGATGCGCCGCCGTCTCCCGGAAAGCCGGTGTCCGGCAGCGCGAGCGCCGACGGCGAGCCCACCCCGGCCGCGCTGGACGCACGCTCGGCCATCATCAACCCTGAGCCGATCGCCCCGGGAGGCATCCGCCCCCCAGGCCCCGGCCGGCTCGACCAGCGAGGAGGAGCTGTGATGGATGCGAAGTCCGCGATCCTGGCCCGCGCCCGCGACGCGATCTCGCGGTCCCAGACCCGACCGGTGGGGCCGATCCCGCGCAACTACATCCGCTCTGGGGACAATCCCCCGGCTCCAAGCCCGTGGTTGACGAGATGATCGAGAAACTCGAGGACTACTCAGCCGAGGTCATCGTCGCCCCCAAGGACGCGGCGATCCTGGATGCCATCGATGAGCTGCTCGGTGAGGCGCGCTCCGTCGTCGTCCCCGCCGGGACTGCCTGAGTCCCTACAAGGAGGCGGCGGCCCGCAACGGCCGCACCGTGGTGGAGGACTCCCGTCAGGAGACCATCGCCACCCTCGACCTCAATGAGATCGACGCCGTACTGACCTGCTCGCGTGTGGGTATCTCGATCTCGGGGACGATCATCCTCGACGGCGAGCCGGACCAGGGCCGCCGAGCCATCTCGCTGGTGCCGGACAAGCACGTCGTGGTCCTGGAGCGCGAGTCGATCATGCCGACGGTGCCGCAGGCCGTTGACGTCCTGGGCAAGCACCCCACGCGCCCGATGACGTGGATCGCCGGCGGCTCGGCCACCAGCGACATCGAGCTGGTGCGTGTCAACGGCGTGCATGGCCCGCGCAACCTGCGCGTCGTCATCGCCCACTGAGGTTCATCAAGCTCGCCCGCGCTCCGCGTCGCCCGATTGCTCACTGCTCGGGCGACGCGGAGCCTTGTCGGCTCTTCCCTGCTCCCGCAAGGATGTGGCGGACTGAGGCAGGGAGCAGGACGGGCGGGTGAAGCCGCTCGGGGCGGACACACATCAGTTTTCCATGAAGGAGTAGTTGACTGGAGATGACTGGTGGTTGCGCGGAAAGGACCTCTTCTTGACCATCTCACTGACCGAGTCACCCCTGGCCCCCGACTACGACCGCTCCGCCATGACCACCGGGATCGTCCACATCGGTGTGGGCGGCTTTCACCGCGCCCACGAGGCCGCCTACCTCGACAGGCTCATGCGCCGACGCGCCGGGTCCGGCCCCCGTGGCGGCGGGCGGGCCACCGCACCGGGCGGCTCCTGCCTGGAGTGGGGGATCTGCGGCGTCGGCCTGTTGCCCGGTGACGCCCGGATGCGCGACGTGCTGGCGGCTCAGGACCACCTCTACACCCTCATCCGCAAGCACCCCGGTGGGCTGCGCGATCCGGCGGTCATCGGCTCGATCCACACTACCTCTTCGCCCCCGACGACCCCGAGGCCGTCCTGGCCCTCCTGAGCGCGCCGACCACCCGGATCGTCTCACTGACGGTCACCGAGGGCGGCTACAACGTCGACGACGCCACCGGCGCGTTCCGCACCGAGGCACCCGGAGCCGCCCACGACGCCGAGCACCCGGGCGAGCCGACGACCGCCTTCGGCTACATCGTTGAGGCGCTGCGGCGTCGTCGGGAGGCAGGGATCCCGCCGCTGACGGTCATGAGCTGCGACAACCTGCCCGGTAACGGGAAGGTGGCCCGCACGGCGGTGGTCTGCCAGGCCGCGATGAGCGACCCCGAGCTGGCGGACTGGATCGACGAGAACGTCGCCTTCCCCAACTGCATGGTGGACCGCATCACCCCGCGCACCACGCAGGCCGACATCGCCGAGCTGCGGCAGGCACTCGGTGTCGAGGACGCCTGGCCGGTGGTCTGCGAGCCCTTCACCCAGTGGGTGCTCGAGGACGACTTCCCCACCGGGCGGCCCCCGTGGGAGGAGGTCGGGGTGCACATGGTCGACGACGTCGTCCCCTACGAGCTCATGAAGCTGCGTCTGCTCAACGCCTCCCACCAGGGGCTGGCCCACTGGGGGCGGCTGCTGGGGCTCGAGTACGCGCACGAGGCCGCGGCCGATGCGGATATCGCCGCCTGGGTGAGGGCCTATCTTGAGCGGGAGGCGCGCGCGACACTGCGCTCAGTGCCGGGAATCGACCTGGACGACTACATCAGCACGCTCTTCAAGCGCTTCACCAACGAGGCGATCGCAGACACACTTTCCCGCCTGGCACAGGACGCCTCCAGCCGGATGCCGAAGTTCGTCCTAGGCACCGTGCGCGACAACCTCACCGCCGGTGGGCCGATCCGCCTGGGGACCGCGATGGTGGCGGCCTGGGCGCTGGGCGATGAGGGCGTCGACGAGAACGGCGGCGAGATCGTCGTCGACGACCCGCTGGCCGACGAGCTGCTGCTCCTGGCTGCCGCGCAGAAGTCCGGCCACGAGACGGCCTTCATCTCCCACGAGGGCGTCTTCGGGGACCTGGCGACCAACGAGCGCTTCCGGCGCACCTTCGTCGAGGAGCTGGATGCCCTGCGGCGTGAGGGTGCGCGGGCGCGTCTGCGCGCCCTGGCCGGCCGTACCCGGGCGGCCCTAGCCCGGGCTGGCGTCCCCGCCGTCGTCCTGCGGTCGGAGCCACGCGCACCCCATCGCGTGGATTGTCCCCCGCCGTCGAGGCCGGCGCCGCTGCACCGGAGACTAGCGCTCCGCAGAGATTACGCCCACCACAAAGATTGCTTAGGCTAACCTTGTTTCAGTGACCTTTGTCCCATAGCATGAGGTGGTTCGTGGACCCCAGGGCCGGCCACGGGTGCCGGTCGCGTCCCACGAGCACTCCGCGCTGCGCGGAGCGTCCAGAATCCGACTCACCGATGAGGTTCCTATGGTCAAGCGCCAGCTGCCCAACCCGAGCGAGATCTTCGAGCTGCTCCACTTCAAGACGCCCGAGCTCAACCCCAGGCGTCGCCGCCTCGACGCCGCACTGACCACCTGGGACCTGCGCAAGATCGCCAAGCGCCGCACTCCGGCCGCGGCCTTCGACTACACCGACGGCGCCGCAGAGGGCGAGATCTCCCTGCGCCGTGCCCGCCAGGCCTTCCGCGACATCGAGTTCCACCCCGATATCCTGCACCCCGCCGTCGACGTCGACACCTCCTGCGAGATCCTGGGCGGACGCTCGGCCATGCCCTTCGGCATCGCACCCACCGGCTTCACCCGCCTCATGCAGACCGAGGGCGAGGTCGCCGGGGCCGGGGCCGCCGGCGCCGCCGGGATCCCCTTCACCCTGTCCACGCTGGGCACCGCCTCCATCGAGGACGTCAAGGCCGCCAACCCCCACGGGCGCAACTGGTTCCAGCTCTACGTCATGCGCCAGCGCGAGATCTCCTACGGGCTGGTCGAGCGCGCCGCAGCCGCCGGCTTCGACACCCTCATGTTCACCGTGGACACCCCCGTGGCCGGGGCCCGCCTGCGCGACAAGCGCAACGGCTTCTCCATCCCTCCCCAGATCACGGCCGGCACCGTGCTCAACGCGATCCCCCGCCCGTGGTGGTGGTTCGACTTCCTGACCACGCCCAAGCTGGAGTTCGCCTCCCTGAAGTCGACCGGCGGCACCGTGGGCGAGCTGCTCGACAACGCCATGGACCCCACCATCAGCGACGAGGACCTCAAGGTCATCCGCTCCATGTGGCCGGGCAAGATCGTCATCAAGGGCGTGCAGACGCTTGAGGACTCCAAGCGCCTCATCGACCTGGGCGTCGACGGCGTCCTGCTGTCCAACCACGGCGGGCGCCAGCTCGACCGCGCCCCCGTCCCCTTCCGTCTCCTGCCCGAGGTGGTCCGTGAGATCGGCAAGGACGCCACGATCATGGTGGACACCGGCATCATGAACGGCGCCGACGTCGTGGCCGCCGTCGCCCTGGGCGCGAAGTTCGGGCTCGTGGGCCGCGCCTACCTCTACGGTCTCATGGCCGGCGGGCGCGAGGGCGTGGACCGCATGATCGAGATCCTCTCCGACGAGGTCGTCCGCACCATGAAGCTCCTGGGGGTCTCCAGCCTGGCCGAGCTCGAGCCGCGCCACGTCACCCAGCTGACCCGTCTGACCCCGGTGCGCCCGAGCGTCAAGGCCGCATCCGACGCCCTGGCCCGCTGAACCCCGCTCCGCGCATACCCTACCGGCCCGATCCCTGCGCCCGGTGTCGGAGGTCTCCCCGTCATCCGCCCGGCGCGGCGGTGCCCGGTGGCCCCGGAAGGCGACCCCAGCGGTCGCCTCCGGGGCCACCGCCGTCTGGCCGAGAGCCGGAAGCATGCCGGAAACAGGCCGGGCACTATGGTCGTGGCACCATCATTTCTGTCCTCGGCGACAGGTCTGTGCCTCCTCACATCAGACGAAGCACCCGGCGCCCTGGATCACCCCTGCGGCCGGCCCCGAGCGGCCACCGCCCTGAGGAAGGGACAGCGCCATGGCACAGTCCGAGTCCAGCCCAACGTCCGGCTCGACGTCCGGCCCGATGTCAGGCACCGCGACGGCGGCCGACGACCGCGAGGGCGAGCTCGCCGGGCCCGGCCGCCTCATCTCCAGCCGGTGGCGGCCCCGCAGCCTGCGCACGACGCCGTCGAGGCAGGACCGGGGACTGTTCGACCAGCCCCGGGGGCTGCCCTGGATGCTCAACGTGGAGATGTGGGAGCGCTTCTCCTACTACGGCATGCGCGCCATCCTGCTCTACTTCATCACCGACACCGTGGCCGGAGGCGGCCTGGGCCTGAGCGAGACCAGCGGGCAGGTCGTCATCGCGCTCTACGGGATGGCCGTCTACTTCCTGGCCATCCCCGGGGGCATCTTCGCCGATCGCATCATCGGGCCGTGGCTGTCCACCCTCTACGGCGGCGTCGTCATCATGGCCGGGCACATCTGCCTGACCATCCCCAGCACCGTGACGTCCTGGACGGGCATCGTGCTGGTAGCCGTGGGCACCGGCTTCATCAAAGCCCAACCTGACGACCATCGTCGGCGGCCTCTACGACGACGATGACATCCGGCGCGACGCCGGATTCCAGCTGTTCTACATGTCTATCAACGTCGGCGCCTTCGCCTCCCCTCTGCTGACCGGCTGGCTGCGCGAGCACTACGGCTACCACGCCGGCTTCTCCTCGGCCGCCGTCGGCATGGCCTTCGCCCTGGGCGCCTTCGTCTACGGCCGCCACAAGCTCTCCGCCTTCGCCTTCACCGTCCCGAACCCCATCCGCCCTGAGGAGCTCCGGCGGCTGCTGCTGGGCACCCTCGGCGTCCTGGTCGCCGTCGGCGCTGTCGTGGCCGCTCTCCAGGCAGTCACCGGCAACCTGGTGACCACCGTCGCCACGGCGGGACTGCTCGTGCCGGCCGGTGCGGCCGTGGCCTACTTCGTGGTCATGTTCCGCTCCCCGAAGGTCACCATCCCCGAGCGCACCCACCTGCGCGCCTACATCCCCCTGTGGATCGGCGCGGTCCTGTTCTTCATGATCACTGAGCAGGCGGCCGGCAAGATGGCCACCTTCGCCGACTCCAACACGGATCTGCGGCTGCCCCTCTTCGGCTGGTCGATCACCGCGGAGGCCTATCAGTCGGTCAACCCCGCGGCGATCGTGATCCTGGCCCCGCTGATCGGCATGCTCTTCACCCGACGGGCGGGCAGGTTCCCCTCCACCATCATGAAGTTCGGCATCGCGGTGCTCATCGTGGGGCTCTCGGCGCTCATGCTGGGCTACGGGTTCCAGATCTGGCCGAGAGGCCAGCACCTGTCCCCCTGGTGGTTCCTGGCGCTGGTCTACGTCATCCAGACCGTCGCCGAGCTCTTCCTGACCCCGGTCGGGCTGGCCACGACGACCGCCCTGGCCCCCAAGAGCTTCGCCTCCCAGGCGATGGGGCTGTGGTGGCTCAGCGTCGCCACCGGGCAGGGCGTGGCCGGGTTTGTCATCGCCCAGACCGAGGACGCCTCCGACGCCACCTACTACTACGGCCTGGGCGTGGCCACACTGCTCATGGCCCTAGTGCTGTTCGCCGTCGCCCCGTGGACCCAACGGCAGATGGCCGACGTCGAGGTCGCCGCCCAGGACTAGGCGCGGCTGGGCCGCCGCGAGTTCGTAGGTTAAGTCTCGGGTTCGTAGGGTAAAGGTACGAACGCGAGGACTAACCTACGAACTCGCGACTCGACACAGCTTCACGAACACGGCTCGGTTTCTCCTCCTCGCGGAGTATATCGTCGGTGTATACACTCAGCGTATAGTCGCTGGCATGGAATCCAGACTCACTCTTCTTGGGCTGCTCAGCGCCGGTCCGGAGCACGGCTACGACCTTAAACGCTCCTGGGACCACTGGTTCGCGGCCTCCAAACCGCTGGCCTACGGCCAGGTCTACGCCACGCTCGCCCGCCTAGTGCGCGACGGGCTCATCACGCAGGTCGAAACCGAGCCCGGCGCCGGCCCGGAGCGCAAGCGCTACAAGGTCACCGACGCCGGGCGCCAAAGCGTCGAGCAGTGGCTGCTGACCCCGGTCACCCCGGCCGGTGACGTCCAGGCCGACATCTTCGCCAAGACCGTCATCGCCCTCATGCTCGACGACGACGCCGGGCGCCTCCTCGACCTCCAGCGCGCCGAGCACATGGCGCGCATGCGCGAGCTGACCCGCCTCAAGCAGGACGGCGACCTGCGCACGGTGCTGCTGGCTGACCACGCCCTGTTCCACATCGAGGCCGACCTGCGCTGGATGGAAACCACCGCGGCCCGCCTGAGCGAGCTGCGAGGAGGTGCGCTCATGAACACCACCGCCGTCACCACCGGCGTCATGGACACCACCGCCGTCACCCCCGCACCCAGTCGGGGCGAGACTGACCCGCCGGGCGAGGTCATCATGCGCGCCCGCGGCCTGGAGATGAGCTTCGGGCAGACCCACGCGCTGCGCGGCGTCGACCTGGACATCCTGGCCGGTGAGGTCCTGGCCGTCACCGGCCCGTCGGGCTCAGGGCAAGTCCACGCTCCTGCACGTCATGGCCGGGGTCCTCGTGCCCGACGCCGGGCGCGTCGACTACCACGGAAGCGACACGACGCAGGACATCGCAGCCCTCGACGAGGGCGGCCCGCAGCCGCCTGCGCCTGAAGGAGTTCGGCTTCATCTTCCAGTTCGGCCAGCTCCTGCCGGACCTCTCCGCCCTGGACAACGTCACCATCCCCCTGCTCCTGGCGGGCACCCGCGCCGGCGGGCACTGGCCCAGGCCCGCGAGACGCTGGGCGACCTGGGGCTCAGCGAGCACCTGGACAAGCGCCCCACCCAGCTCTCAGGCGGGCAGGCGCAGCGGGCCGCCGTCGCGCGGGCACTGGTGACCAACCCGCGACTCCTCTTCGCCGACGAGCCCACCGGCTCCCTGGACTCCCTGGCCGCCGAGCGGACCATGGAGGTGCTCCTGAACTCGGTGCGCTCCCGAGGCGCCGGCCTGGTCATCATCACCCATGACGCGCGCGTCGCCGCCTACGCCGACCGGGAGGTCACCGTGCGCGACGGACGCATCGGTCCCGGGGCCACGCACGTCGCAGCCGGCCCGAGCCGGCCGGGGCACGCTGAGCCGACGCCCAGGAAGTCCGGGCAGTCAGAGGGAGCCGGTCATGAGCCGCATCGCCCTGACCCGGCTGCTCGTCGCCAACGACCGCTCCGCCCGGCGCCGCCTGGCCGGATCGTCGCCGGCGTCATGGTGGGGGTGGCCCTGTTCCTCATGCTGCTGGCCGCCGCCCAGGCCTTCCCCGAGCGCAGCATGCGCTCCAGCTGGGCGTCCACCGCCCTCATGCCCGGTCTCTCCGGGCAGTCGAACCACGCCGACCTCCAGCCCGACCATGCCCTGACCGACGGCGAGCTGGCCGTCGCCAGCAACTTCGACGTCGTCGGCAACCAGCCGATCACCATCCTGAGGGTGGCCCTGCCGCAGTCGGGCACCACCTCGGTGAGGATCCCGGGGGCCGACGTCGTCCCCAAGCGCGGCGAGTACCTGGCCTCACCGGCCCTGGCCAAGCGCATCGCCTCCCTTCCCGCCGACCAGCTCGGTGACCGCTACGGCAAGCAGGTAGGCGTCCTGTCCCCCGACGCCGTTGAGGGCCCGGACTCGCTGGTGGCCGTCGTCGGGACGGACCTGGGGACCGTGGCCGCCTCCGAGTTCTACATCCCGCCCCAGGTGGTCACCTCCTTCCAGGGCATCTCTTTCGAGAACGAGGCCTATCGAATCGCCACGCTCATCGGCGCCATCGCGGTGCTCGTGCCCGCGCTGCTGCTCGTCGGGATCGTCACCGACCTGGGGGCGGCGCAGCGGGCCGAGCGCTTCGCCACGCTGCGCCTCATCGGGGCCACGCCCCAGCAGGTCGCCCGCACCGCGGCCCTGGAGATCGGGGCCACCACCTTCGTCGAGCGCCCTGGCGGGCGTGGCCCTCTACCTGGCCCTGATCCCGCTGGCCGCGCAGATCACGCTGAGAACCAGCCGCTTCTACTACTCCGACCTGCTGCGCTCCCCGGTTAACGCGGTCCTCGCCGTCGTCGTGACTACGGCGGGGGCGGCGGCCGTGGCCTGGTGGCGCACGCGACGGGCCGACCTCGGCCCGCTGGGCGGGTCCCGTGAACGCACCGAGCGCCGTCCCCGCCTTATCTCGCTGGCGCCCGTGATCCTGGGGACGGCGGGGCTGATCAGCACCCCGACGGTGGCCCGTCAGGACTCCGACCTGACCATCTACCTGCTGCCCGCCTCCTTCCTGTGCGCGATGCTGGGGCTGGTGTGGGCCGGACCGGTCCTGACCTGGTGGGTGGCACGAGGCGGCAGGGCCCTGGCCCGTTCCGCGGCGCAGGTCATCGGCTTCAACCGGATCACTCAGCACCCCCGGGCGGTCTTCCGGGCGGTGGCTGGCGTCGTCATCGCCGTCTACGCCATGACGGTGTTCGCCGTCGCCATCACGGCCGCCGCGGGGACCCGCGACGTCACACAGGGGCGGTGGGCACCTGAGCCCCACGACGCTCGGGGGCGACGCCGGCGGTCAGCGACGAGGGCACCCTGAACAGCGCCGTCGACCGGCTCGCCGCCGTGCCCGGGGTGACGACGGTCGCCGTGGGGAGGATCAGCGGGGACAGCATGCAGGACAGCCGGGTCATCCTCGAGGCGGGCAAAGCCGAGGCCCTCGGGGCACCGCACGTGGCGGCCCCAGATGGAGCGGTGGCCATCAGCGCCCAGTGGCTGTATGAGAACGCGGCCGCCTCGCCGTCACCGGTCAGCGCCGAGGAGCTGGCGAGCGCCCGTGAGCACGGCGCGCCCATCATCCTGGTGGCCACCGACCCGGCCAGCCCCGGGGGCCATCGATCGGGCCCGCACCGCCCTGGCCACCTCCGGCCTGACCCTGGGGACCGCCCCGACCTCACCCAGCTCGATCCAGGCCCTCCAGGACAGTGCCATGGAGAACCAGTTCGCCCAGCTGGGTTACATCGGCATCCTCATCGCCGCGGGCATCTCCGCGGTCTCGCTCGGGGTCTCGACGGTGGCGGCGCTGCTGGGGCGTCGGCGGGTCCTCGGTCTGCTGAGACTGATCGGCATGCCGGCGGCGACGCTGCGCTCCATGGTCGCCTACGAGACGATGCTGCCGACGGTCACCGCCCTGGCCATGAGCATCGGCCTGGGCTGGCTGACCGCATGGTCGCTGATCGGTGGGGTCTCGGGGCGCCGCATCGGCTGGCCCGGAGGCGGCTACTGGCTGGTGCTGGGGGCGTGCCTGGCGCTGGTGGTGGTGGCGACCCTGGCCAGTGCCCGCTACGGCCGGCGCATGCTGGCCGGCACCACCGTCCGATTCGAGTAGAAACGGCCCACAGTGTCCAAATCTGTGACAAAGGCCTTGACCGGGCCTCGGTCGCAGAAAAAGGAAAACCGCATGATTCCGCGGTTCTTCTCGACGGAGTGACGGCCTCGCAGCCCCTTTGTCTCAGATTTGGACACCTATCCCTTTCTGCGCACCCGGGCACCGGGGACAACAACCCCCGGTGCCCGGAGCCGATCTGCGATAGAACAGGACCATGACCGCAGGACGGACCGACACGGCCGAAGGCTCCTCCGCTACGGCCTCCCTGAGGCCGCCGGTCCCTCACGGCACCGGACCTGGGTCGCCTGCGCGAGGGCGGGGCCGATGAGCTCACCGCCGGTGAGATGGTCGAGGACCTGGAGCTGGTCGAAGCGGACCTCAGCGGCGGCGACCTGTCTGCGATCAGTCTGCTCAGCTGCCGGTTCTCGGAGGTCTTCGCCAACGACACCGACCTGGCCGCGGCGCGGCTGGTCGACTGCCGCCTGGAACGGCTGAGCGCCACCCTACCTTCACAGTCCACGCTCCACCTGGCGCACGGTGGAGCTGGTCGACTCCGTATCGGGGCCTGGGAGCTCTACGACGCCGACGTCGAATCCGTCCTCATTGAGGAATGCCGTCTGGGCTTCGCCAACCTCGCCGGGACCGCTGTGCGCGACGTCCTCATCCGGGCCACCCGGATCGACGAGCTGGACCTGAGCGGCATCGACGCCCAGCGGGTTCGCTTCGAGGACTGCCGCGTGGGCACGCTGCGACTGCACGGCGGGAGCCTGAGCGACGTCGACCTGCGCGGACTGGAGATGACAGTGGTCAGCGGCGTCGGTTCCCTGGCCGGGGCGACCGTCAGCAGTGGGCAGCTCAGCGAGCTCGCGCCGCTGCTGGCGCAGCACCTGGGACTGCGGGTCGAGGACCAGGACCACGAACATAAACCGATAACAGGGAGTGGACGAGCATGACGCTACTGACATCCGACGACGTCCTCAACGTGAAGTTCCAGGGCACAAGGCTCCGGGAGGGATACGTTCAGGACGAGGTCGACGAGTTTCTCGACGAGGTGACCACCACGCTGCGGGGACTCGAGGCGCGCCTTGGTGGGACCGGGAGCGACTACCGGTTCTCACCAGGAGACGGAGATACTTCTGACCTCCCAGGACGTCAAGAACATTCGGTTCACGACGTCCAAGTTCCGGAGGGGTACGAGCAGCCGACTGTTGACGCCTTTCTGCACATGGTCATCGCCACCATGGAGACCATGGAGGCGCGGCTTAACGGAAGTGTCTACGGGGCGGATACGGGCACGTACGGATCAGCCGCCGGGGCGTACGGCGGCGAAGCCTATGGCACGAGCTCGGCCCAGACCGGGTACGCCCGGGCGGCGCCGACGGAGCCGGTGGTTCCCAGTACGCCGAGGCGATCGCCCAGCGCGACCAGTACATCGCCCAGCTCCAGCAGGAGAACGCCTACCTGCGCGCCGAGCTCGAGGCGGCCCAGCGCCGCCTGGGGACCACCGGGTACCAGCCTGTTATGTAAGTCGTTTGAGCCAGTGGCCGATGCTGGCGATGTGGATGGTTGCTCGGTAGCGTACGGCGAGCTTGTCGTAGCGGGTGGCCAGGGTCCGGTTAGAGCGGTCGAGGCTTGCAAGGCTGCTATGACGAAGCGCCGGCCGGTCACCGTCGGCCCGAAGGCGGCGATGACCGGCCGGAGCGAGAGGCTGCGGGAGGCCGAGTAGGGTCAGTTCCGCTTGACCAGGGGAAGGTGATGGTCTCGCGGATGCCCTGGCCGGTGAGCACCATGAGGAGGCGGTCGATGCCCATGCCCATGCCGCCGCTGGGCGGGAAGCCCTGCTCCATGGCCACCAGGAAGTCCTCGTCCAGGACCATGGCCTCGGGGTCGCCCTTGGCGGCCGCGAGCGCCTGGGCCTCGAAGCGCTCGCGCTGGACCACGGGGTCGGCGAGCTCGGAGTAGGCGGTGGCGGTCTCGAAGCCGCGCACGTAGAGGTCCCACTTCTCGGTCAGGCCCGGCTTGCTGCGGTGGTAGCGGGTCAGCGGCGAGGTGTCCTCGGGGAAGTCGTAGACGAAGGTGGGGGCCCACAGCTTGTTGCCGACGAGCTCCTCGAAGATGTCCTCCACGACCTTGCCGGCCACGGCGTAATCGTCGATCTCCAGGCCGATCCTCTCGGCGTGGGCGACCAGCTGCTCGCGCGGGGTCTCCACGGTGATCTCCTCACCGAGGGCCTCGGAGACGGAGGTGTAGAGGTCGATCTTGTCCCACTCGCCCGACAGGTCGTACTCGGTGCCGTCGGCCAGCGTGACGACCTCCCCGCCCTCGGGCAGGTCGAAGGCGTCGCGGGCCGCCTGCTGGATGAGGTTGCGGGTCAGCTCGGCCATGCCGTCGTAGTCGGAGTAGGCCTCGTAGGCCTCCAGGGCCGTGAACTCCGGGGAGTGGGAGGAGTCGGCGCCCTCGTTGCGGAAGTTGCGGTTGATCTCGAAGACGCGGTCGACGCCGCCGACCACGGCGCGCTTGAGGTAGATCTCCGTGGCGATGCGCAGTAGAGATCCATGTCGAAGGCGTTCATGTGGGTGATGAACGGGCGCGCGGCCGCCCCGCCGTGAATGACCTGCAGCATGGGGGTCTCCAGCTCCAGGTAGTCGCGGCGGAAGAAGTTCTCGCGGATGGAGCGCACAACAGCGGCGCGGGTGCGCACCATGTCGCGGGCGGCGGGCCGGGTGAGCAGGTCGAGCTCACGACGGCGCACGCGCTGCTCCTCCGAGAGCGTCACCGCCTCGCCGGCCTCGTTGGTCCAGGTCTTGGGCAGGGGGCGCAGCGCCTTGGAGGCGATCCGCCAGGCGGGGATCTCGACGTCGTCGTCCCCGGCGGAGGCGGCCTCGGTGCCCTCGCGCAGGACCGGCTCGGCCATGACGGACAGCTCGCCGCGGCGCGAGGAGATGACGCGGCCGTGGACGAAGAGGTGGTCACCCAGGTCGACGTCGGCCTTGAAGGCCGCGAGCGCGGTGTGGCCCTCGGCGGGCAGGGCCTTGGCCGAGAGCATGGCCTGCAGGGTGGTGCCGGCCCCGTCCTGGAGGGTGACGAAGCACAGGCGGCCGGTGTTGCGCAGGAAGACGACACGACCGGCCACGCCGACGACGTCGTCGGTCTCCTGCCCGGCCTCGAGGTGGGCGTAGCCCTCGCGCACGGCGGCGATGGTGGTGGTGACGGGCACGGAGACCGGATAGGGATCCCAGCCCTCGCTGCGCAGGCGCTCGCGCTTGCCGGCGCGGACCTCGAACTGCTCGCCCGGGCCCGGGTCGGCCTTGGGCTGCTTGGGCTGGGCCGACTTCTGCGGCTGGGTGCCGGCGTCGGTGGCGGTCGGGTCGGGGCTGGGGTGCTCTCGTCTGTCACGTGAAGGAGTCTAACGGCGCCCGCCCTCCCCGGCCGCTCCCGGGGCCCGACGACGCCCGATCCACATCCGATCCTGGTCACACCGGGCAGCGGTTCCTCCGGTCAGCTCCAGGTGGGCACGACGGCGGCCCCGGTCATCGTTTCCTCTCCCTTCCTGCCGCGGCACACGGACACGCAGTACTCGGCCGGGAACCAGGTGGGGCCCAGGGCCTCGCCCGTGACCGGACCCCGGCTCAGGCGCGGGCGTCGGCCAGGGGGATGCCGGTGGGCCGCAGGCCTTGGAGGCGGGCGACGTCGGAGTCGGCCGGGATCTGGCCGGGGTCGGTGCCCCGCTCCACGATCCGGTTGGCCGCGTCGACGAAGACGACCCGGGGCAGGTAGGTGCGGGCCTCGGCGTCGGACATCTGGGAGTAGGCGATGAGGATGACCACGTCGCCGGGGCTGACCAGGTGGGCGGCGGCGCCGTTGACGCAGATCTCGCCGGCGCCGCGCTCGCCGGGGATGACGTAGGTGGACAGGCGGTTGCCGTTGGTGCAGTTGCAGATGTCGACGCGCTCGCCGGGCAGCAGATCGGCGGCCTCAAGCAGGGCGATGTCCACCGTGATGGAGCCGACGTAGTCGAGGTCAGCCTGGGTCACGGTGGCGCGGTGAATCTTGGACGTCATCATCGTCCGGGTGCGGGAACTCATCGCCGCACAGCGTAGACGGCGGTGGGCCGAGCGCACTGTACGGTGCGGCACAGGGTGAGCGACCTGACAGGCTGGGCTGACCGGCGCGCTCAGGGGCGGGCTTGCGCGGGGCACTCAGGACCCTGCGGAGCCATGCCGGCCCACCGGTCCCCGAGAACGCGCCGACGGGCGCCGGGGCTGTCGCTTGAGGGTGCGTCCTCGGGGCCTTGCGTGCGTCCTCGCGCGGGGCCGGAACGGCTTGCGGCGCCAGGGCTCGCGCAAGTGCCCGGACGGGCCGGGCGCCCAGGGCGAGCCTGAGTAGGACCGTTCAGGGGCGCAGGTCGATGAGGGTGTTGTCGATGAGGCGGGTGGTGCCCACGCGGGCGGCGACGGCCAGCAAGCCCACGGCGGGCAGTTCCTCCTCCTCGTCCTCCCCCGCGGGCTCGCTGCGCGGCAGGCCGAGGCCGGCGCCCGTCAGGTCCTCGAAGCTGTCCGGGGCGACGAGGGCCACGTAGTCGATCTCAACGCTGTCGGCCGCCTCCAGGGAGGCCAGTGCGGCCTGGCGGATGGCGGCGGGGTCGGGCCGGGAGCCGGTGGCCTGCGCGGCGGCGTCCCGGCCGGCCTGGAGCGCGCGGGACAGGGCCAGGGCCTGGCGGCGCTGCTCGGGGCTGAGGTAGGAGTTGCGCGAGCTCATGGCCAGGCCGTCGCTCTCGCGGCGGATGTCGACCGGCACGATCTCCAAGGGGACGGCGAGGTCACGCACCATGGACTCGATGATCGCCAGCTGCTGGGCGTCCTTACGGCCGAACAGCGCCCAGCGCGGGGCGGTCAGGTGCATGAGGGTGAGCACCACCTGGCACACGCCGGCGAAGTGGGTGGGGCGGGTGCGGCCCTCCAGGACGGTGGCGATGGGGCCGGGGTCGATGCGCACCGCCGGCTGCCCGCAGGGGTAGATGACCTCCGGGGTGGGGGCGAAGACGATGAGCCGCCCACACCGAGGGTGCCGTCGGCGCCGGTGAGGGTGCGGGCGAGTCCGGCCAGGTCGCCCTCGAGGTCGCGCGGGTAGGCGTCGAGGTCCTCGGTGGGGGGCGAACTGCAGGGGTTGACGAAGATGGTGACCACGACGGTGCCGGCCGGCCCGACGCGACGGGCGGCCTCGCGCACGAGGTCGAAGTGGCCCTCGTGAAGGGCGCCCATCGTCATGACGACCGCCCGCGGGTCAGGGGGACTCTTCCAGGGCGGCGGCGAGGTCGAGCGCGGCTGCGGGCCAGGACGGTTGCAGCGCCGGCGGATCGGGGGCGGGAACGGGCGTCGGTGCGGGTTCAGTGCTCACGTGCCCCACGCTAGTCGCCCCACTGGGCGGTACCGAATCCGCCGGTCGCAAGCTGGCACGGGAAGGTGAAAGTGTCCACGGTGGCGACTTTTCCGAGCCGAATCCGAGAACCGAAGCCGTCTCGATTCGCGTTTCCGCAGGTCAGAGGACCGGCCTGAAGGAGGGCCTGCCTGCGACCGGCGGAAAAAGTCGCCACAACGGACAGATTCGCCTTGATAGCTCCCTCAAGGCCGGAGACGGCGAACGGCACAGCCGCACGGGAACGTACTTGTCTTTCGAGGACTGCGTCATCCCACAGACGACTGGAGTCCGAACCACGCCGCCTGTAGGGAGAAGTACGTCCTGGAGGGAGAACGCAGTCACCGACCCCACCGCCCTGCACCACTACCAGAGCCGGCGAGGATCGTCTCTCCACTTGGCCGGATCCCGGCTGCCCGCGGCGCCGCCAGGGGCGCGAGCATGAGACATCGGGGCATGAGCGACATCGATGGCACGGGCCCAGGTGCGGGCGGTGACGAGCACGCGGGCCGAGTCCCGGCCGCCCCTGCCACCGCGAGCAGGCCGGGTCGGCTGGGCGTCGGCATCATCTCCGCCGGTCGCGTCGGGGGCGGTCCTGGGCTGCGCGCTGCGGGCGGTGGAGCACCAGGTCGTCGGCGTCCACGCGGTCTCGGAGGAGTCGCGCGAGCGCGCCGAGCTGCTGCTGCCCGGTGTGCCGGTCCTGGAGGTCGAGGAGATCGTCGAGCGCGCCGAGCTGGTGCTGCTGGCCGTCCCCGATGACGCGCTCGAGCCGCTCGTCCAGGGCCTGGCGGACCTGGGGCGCTGGCAGCCGGGCCAGCTGGTCGCCCACACCTCGGGGCGCTATGGGGCCGCCGTGCTCGCGCCGGCTCAGCGCTGCGGGGCGATCCCGCTGGCGATCCACCCGGCGATGACCTTCTCCGGTTTCTCCACGGATGTGGCCCGGCTCGTCGGCTGCCCGATGGCCGTGACCGCGCCGGGCCGCGGTGCTACCGATCGCGCAGGCGCTGGTGGTCGAGCTCGGAGGGGAGCCCTTCGTCCTGGAGGAGTCGGCGCGCCCGGCCTACCACGCGGCCCTCGCCCACGGCGCCAACCACCTGCTGACCGTGGTGACGCAGGCCGTGCGGGTGCTGGCAGCCGCCGGGGTCGAGGACGGTGCGGCCACGCTCGGCCCCCTGCTCACGGCGGCCCTGGACCGGGCCCTGCACGAGGGCGAGGCGGGCCTGACCGGGCCGGTCTCCCGGGGCGACGCCGGAACGGTGACCGCCCACCTGGAGGCACTCTCCGCGCTACGCGACAGCCAGGGGCGGGGTCTCGACGACGTGGTCGCCTCCTACCGGCAGCTGGCCGCGGCCACCACTGAGCGCTGCGAGGCCACCGGGCGCCTGACCGCCGAGCAGGCCCTGCGCCTGCGCGAGCTCCTGGACCCGGAGCGGGCCGAGAGCTGACTATGAGGGTCCCCCGGCCTGGGTGGCGGCGACGGCGCGCGCGAGCCACCGGTCGAGCTGCTCGGCACGGGCCCGGTGCAGCGCCCGCTGACTGATCCGCGCCGCCAGGGCCTTGGCGTCGGCGGCATCGAGGTTGGTGATCGAGGCGGGGACCTCCTGGGCGACCATGTCGAGTCGGAGGGAGGCCAGGCTCCGCCGGCGCGCCAGCGGCCCCTGGCGCACGCGCAGGGACTGGATGCGCTCGTAGGGGAAGACGGCCACTCGCCGCCGCCAGCGGCCGTGGCGGATGATGACGCAGGTGTCGGTGAGGATGACGGCCGCGCGCCGCCAGGTCAGGGGACGGAAGATCCGCCCGCGGCGGCTGATGCGCACGAAGCCGCGCTCCGCCGAGCCCGCCGGAGCCTGCGGGTCGCCGACGCCGTCATCGTCGCGGCCGGTGAGGGCCTGGGCGAGCAGCCTGTCCGGGTCGGGCACGCCCAGGTCGGGGACCACGAGCCACAGCGCGCGCAGGGCGGTGTCGCGCGTCCCCACGGGCAGCAGCAGGTTGCTGGTCTGCCGGTTCTGCCCGTCCTGGGAACGGTCCTCGCGGCCGGCCACGGTGACATTCACCTTCCACCAGTCCTTGCCGCGCCACAGGATCGGCTGAGCGATCCCGACACCGTGGACCCGCCCGGGCGGCAGCGTGCGGGAGGTGTCGGAGGTGAGCCCGTAACGCATGCGGATACCGCTGGGAGTGGCGGCGGCCTGGAAGTTCCAGGCGTTGTTGAATCGGGACCATGCCAGGGACACCACACCAGCGACCGTGCTGATGAAGGTGGTCGCGATCGCCAGCACCCCGCCCCTGGGCGGGTCACCGATGGCGTAGGCGACGATGCCGGCCACGATCAGGATGATCGGCGGGATGAGAGACATGTAAAGGAGGACGCTGCGCAGCAGGGATCCCAGGAGGGTGGCACCGTCAACACTGTAGAGCGGGTACTCCTGGAAGTGGGAGGCCCGCAGGCCCGTGGAGCGCGGCGCGGGGGCGGCCTTTGAGTCGGCGGCCCCTTCGGGCGTGAGGCCCTCGGGTCGGGAAGCGGACACGGCGTCGCCGATGCTGCCGGTGTCGTCGCCTACTGCGCTCGCCCCGACGGCGCCCTCCTCCGAAGCGGGGCCGGGCAGGTCGATGTGCCCAGCGGCCAGGTCGAGGATGCGGTCACGCAGGGCCTGGAGCTCGCGGGTGGTGAGGAACCCGATGACGACCCGCGAGTCTCGGCCACCGGCGACCTCGACGGTCAGCCTCCCGACGCCGAAGACGCGTCCGAGCAGGGGGTGGACGACGTCGACGGACTGGATGCGCGGCAGACGGGCCGTGCGCAGCCTGCGGCTGAGGATGCCCGAACGCAGGTAGACACCGTCGGCGTCCACGGCGTAGGCACGCCACCACCAGCTGAGCAGCCCTGAGCCCCACCCACAAGGCGAGGAGCGCCACCAGGCCGAGCAGGTAGTAGCCGACCTGGCCGGCCAGGGAGAAGCCTTGCTCGGAGATGAAGCGGTAGGCGCGTTCCAGGTCGTCGAGGTTCTGAGCCATGACGAAGGCCAGGACGCCGGTGACGATCTTCCAACCCTCCAGCAGCGGCGTAATGAGCCTGACCCGGTGCCAGGTGAGGTTCTCGGGAAGGGGAGGTCTCGGGAGGCGGCAGGCCCGTTGTCCCCAGCGCGTCCGTCCTCGCCTTGCGGGCGGTCTCCGTCCCGCTGCCCCAGCCGGGGCTCACAGCCCGGCCATCCTCTCCTCGCCGCGCTGGGACAGGACCTGACGCAGGCGCTCCGCCTCGGTCACCGGCAGCCCGTTGATCGTGGCGTCGGTGCTGGCCGAGGCCGTGGAGCCTGACCTCGGCGATGCCCAGCCAGCGGGCCAGCGGCCCCTGGGAGGTGTCCACGAACTGCATGCGCCCGTAGGGGGTGACGGTGATAGAGCGGAACATGACGCCGTGGCGCCACAGGAGGTGGTTGTCCGCCAGGGCATAGCCCATGGCCCGCACCTGGCGCGGAATGAGCCAGAGCTGCCAGACGAACAGCGCCGCGAAAATCCCCGCCGGGATGAAGTATCCGGAGGAGACGAGCACCCCGGGGACGGCGAAACCGATGATGACGACGGCGCAGAAGAGACCGACCCCCAGGATACGGGCGGTGATGAGGCGGTGAGAGACCGGGTGGAAGACGACGCTGTCAGGGGCGAAGGGGTCGGCGCCGGCGGGCCGCGCAGCCGGCTCACCGGCGCGGACGGGTGCAGCAGGTGCAGCCGGGACGACGCCGAGGCGAGGGCCGGAACTGGTCATGCGGGGGCTCCTGGTCCTTCGGGTGCCCGCCCGGAGGGGCCGGCCGAACCGTCGTCGTCGCCGTCACTGGAGATGGAGCACCACTGCTCGACGACGAAGCCGACGACGCACCACAGGGAGGCAGGCCAGGAGGCACCCGGTCGAGGTCCAGGCCAGGTGAGTCATGGCCGGCGAGCGCGGAGTCACCAGCGCCAGGATGATCCCGCCGCCGTAGACACCGCCCAGGACCGCCCCCCACGATGGCTGAGGCCTGGGCGGCGGCCGCCGTGGTGGCGGCGCCGGTCGGGGTGATCCAGGTGCGCTCGCGCGCCCGCAGACGCCTGACCGCCAGACCTGCCACCAGGACGATGCCGGCGATGACCAGCGCGGTCACCGCCCCCAGGGGAGAGGACCGGGACCCAGCCGACGTGGCGCAGCAGGAGGTCACCGACCACCCAGGAGGTCACCGCGGCGGCTATGAACCAGGTGACGGCACTGGTCCAGCGGGTGCGCCGCATCAGGCGTCCTGGCGGGGACCTGTCCCTGGGCGCCACCACCGATGACGTCGTTCCACTGGAGCAGGGGACTTCCAGGCGTTCCCAGCGGCGTCATCCTGCTGGCCGTGGGAGCCCCCATCCGGCCCCGCCGTGCGACCGGGGGCGTAGGGCGCCCTGCGGCCCAGCCGCCTCGGGGCCGAGGCCGCCTGGTAGGGCGAGTCGATCTGCGGGGCCTGCTCGGCCCAGGGGCTCGCCTCGTTAGAGGTGTCGAAGGGCGACTGCCCGAAGGGGGAGGACTCGGCCGGCGCCTGGTCACCGAGCGGCTGCGCGGGGGCGGCCGCCGGCTGCGGGGCGGGAGATGAGGCCTCGGAGATGCTGCCGGCGTAGTCGGCGGACAGGGAGACATCGGCCACGGAGGACTCGTCTCGGGTGGCGTCGTAGACCAGCCCGGGCTCGGAGCCTGCGGCGTCCTGCGCCACCGGGGGCTCCACGTAGGGGCCGGTGGGCTTGTCCGGCAGGGCCTCGGAGTCCAGCCAGTCGAAGGCCAGCCAGCGCAGGCCACCGCGGTCGGGGGCGTTCTCGGCGAGCTCAGACACGGAGTGCCCGGCCAGCTCGGCGAAGGGATCGGCCTGGCTCCACGGCACCAGGACGAAGGCGCGCTCGGCGGCGCGCGGGTGCGGCAGGGTCAGGGCCGGGTCGGAGGAGGTGACGCCCTCGACGTCGATCAGGTCGACGTCCAGGGTGCGCACGCCCCACGGCTCGGTGCGCACGCGCCCGGCCGCGACCTCCAGGGACTGGCAGACCTCGAGGAGCTCTCGCGGGGAGAGGGTCGTCATGGCCGTGACCACCGTGTTGAGGTAGTCGGGCTGGGGTTCGGCGCCCTCGGCGACGACGGCGAGCGTGCGGGCCAGCGGCGCCACCTGCGTGACCTCGATGCCCTCAGTGGCCTTGAGGCTCTGGACTGCCGTGCGCAGGGAGTCCACGACTCCGCCGACGTTGGCGCCCAGGGCCGAAGACGACGCCCACGGGGCGGGTGGGCCGCTCGGCGAGCGGGTCGACCGGAGCAGTGGGCGCCGCCGAGGGCCTCAGGCGCGGCGGGAGCCGGTGCGGTGAGGGAGCGCTCAGCGGGCTGGGAGAAGTCCTCGGAGACGGAGGGCTGGGAGTAGGGAGGGCTCGGAGTGTGAGGGACTCAGAGTAGGCCGGTGCCGCTGCCTCCTGGCTCACGGCCCCAGGGGACCTCACCGGGGCCGGCGAAGGGGCTGGGCCCGGGCTCACCCTGGGGCTGGGAGACTGGGACGGAGGAGGCGTCAATGAGAACCGTCGGCGGCGCTCCCGGGGCCGGAGGCGTCGGCGCCCAGCGGGGGAAGGGGAAGCCGGGCGCGTCGGCGCCCGCCGTCTCGGGGCGGCGCCCGCCGTCTCGGGGCGGCGTCACCGGCGTCACCGGCCTGGCTGGAGGCGGCCCCCTGTAGGAGCCGGACTCGTCGAAGGCGACCGGCCCGTTCAGCAGGCCCGCAGGGTCCTCGACGGCGGGGGCGGACTGGTCCTCGCCCTCCTCGGAGGAGGCCACGTGGCGCCCTTCGCGGGGCAGCTGAACAGCGAGGCCACCGGCGGCGGGGGAGCCGGCTCGGACGAGGCCGCTGCCGAAGCGTCGGCGGCCACCTCCTCGGCGTAGCTGAGGGCACTGGGCTCCGGCTCACTGGGGGCGGGCGCCGCACCCAGGGCGTCGGCCGCCAGGCTCACGAACCCGTCGGCGCCGGCGGTCCTGCCTGCGGAGGCCGCGGTGGGGGGCGCTGGTCGAGGGGCCGTCCAGCGCGCTCGACGCGGCATAGGAACCGGCCGCCTCGCTGGAGGGCAGGCTGGAGGCCTCCGGGGCCTGGGGAGCCTCCGGAGCCCAGGAGGGGCCGATGAGACGGAGGAGTCCGCGCTCTCAGTGGCCCAGTCCGGAGCCCACGGCTGGGTCGACTCAGCGCCCCCACCGACAGAGCCGGGCTCGGTCGGCATCGGCGTGGGCACCGAGGGCGCGGCGGCCGCGAAGGGCGAACGGGCCGGAGCCTCCATCGGCGAGACCGGCGAGGGGCGTCGGGGTGATGGGAGGCTCGGGGGTCGACGCCACCGAGCGGCGTCGCCACCCGCGAAGGAGGCGCCCGAGACGTCCGGAACCTCCTTCACGAGGGGAGCCGCGGGAGCGGCGGGGGCTCGTAGACGGGCGCTGCCGGTGAAGCGGCGGCCACCGGGGAGGCCGAGGAGGAGGGGGAGGCGTGAGGGCTGGGCGGACACGGCCACCGGCGCCTCGGCCTGCGCGGCCCAGGCGGCCTGGCTGGTGGCGGGGGCCCCGCCGTGGCCCGCTGCGGCGTCGGCCACCCGGTGGATGGTCACCGAGACGTCCTCGAAGGCGACGTCCAGGGGGCCTCGGGCTTGTGCACGGTGACCTCGGCGGCCACGACGCGGGGGAAGGACAGGACCCGCTCGGCGATCCGGTCCGCCAGGGACTCGATGAGGTTGACCGGTTCCCCTCGATGATGCTCACGATGCCGTTGGCCACGCGGGAGTAGTCGACGGCGTCGGTCACTGAGTCGGTGACGGCGGCCACGGCGGTGCCGCGCTGCCCCAGGTCGAGGATGACGTCGACCGTGAAAAGCTGGCCCTCCTCGCGTTCGAAGGGCAGGACGCCGTGGTGGCCGCGGGCGGACAGGCCGATGAGGCTGATCCGGTCGGTGGTCGCGGAGACGGTGGTGCTCACTGGTGTTCCTTCCAGAGGGAGGCGGTGCGGACGGCGGCCCGGTTGGCCGGGACCTCGTGGACTCTGACGGCCCAGGCGCCTGCAACGGCGGCCAGGGCGGTGGTGGCGGCGGTGACGGCGTCGCGCTGGACGGGGGTGGCCTGGGCCTCGGCGGCCTCGGCGAGGAAGCGCTTGCGGGAGGAGCCGACCAGAGGGGCTGGCCCAGGTCCGCGATGAGGCGGGAGGTGGCCGCCAACAGCTCCCAGGACTGGGCGTGGGTCTTGGCGAAGCCGAGGCCGGGGTCCAGGACCACCTGGGCGCGGTCCACCCCGGCGGCGTCCAGTTCGCCCAGGCGCTCGCACAGCTCGAGCCTCGACCCCGGCGACGACGCCGCCGGGGTAGTCGGTGAGCCGGTCCATGGTCTCGGGGTCGCCGCGCCAGTGCTGGCAGACGTAGACGACGCCGGTGCGGGCGATGAGGCCGTGCATGGCGGGGTCGGCCAGGCCCCCGGAGACGTCGTTGATGATGTGGGCGCCGGCGTCGATGACGGCCTCGGCGGTGGCGGCGTGGATGGTGTCCACCGAGATGATGGCGCTGGCGGCGGGGCTTGTCCCGTCAGCAGCACCGACCCCGTCGGCGAGGAGGGCACGCACCACGGGCAGGGACCCAGGGAGATCTCGGTGTCGGCGTCGACCCGCTGGGCGCCGGGGCGGGTGGACTCCCCGCCGACGTCGATGATGTCGGCGCCCTGGGCGATGAGCTCGCGGGCGTGGGCGACGGCCGCCTTGGGGTCGGGCCCAGCGGCCGCCGTCGGAGAAGGAGTCAGGGGTGACGTTGAGGACGCCCATGAGGGAGCGTCCGGTCGCGGGGCACCCACCCGGCAGGGGGCCGGGGCAGCGGCGGGAAGAATCGTCACGGGGTCAGGCTAACGGTTGGCCCGCCGCAGCGGGAGGACCGAAACATCTTCAGGCCACCTCACACTGAGAGCCAGGACACGATCCGGCGGGGTCAGGGGCGCCTCACTTCGACCAAAACTTCATAGAAGACGCGGAGCCGTGTCGTTGATGAAGTTTTGGTCGAAAGTGATGGGAACCACACCACTGTCGGCGGCAGCGGGCCTCCCTCGAAAGGTGGAGACACTGGCCCTCAGTCCGTCCCTTCGACGCATTCCGGCGCGATGGCGCCATTTCTAGACTTCTTCACATCACCAGGGCGGTGCGGCACGCAGCGCGATGCCAGTGGTCGGCTCCGCCCACCACCCGAGTCAGTCACCGAGAAGGGTCAGCGAGATGACGTATCCATCCCAGCCTCAGGCCTTCGGCCACCCCGCCCGTCCCACGCCACTCCCCAGGCGGCCCCGGCCACCCGGGAGCGCCGACGGCGCCCATCACTCCCGCGGCCACCGCACCGATGCGGGTCGTCGAGGCCCGTGGTCTGACCAAGGTCTACGGCGAGGGCGAGGCCCGAGTCCTCGCCCTGGACTCAGCGAGCCTGGTAGTAGGACGCGGCGAATTCGTAGCCATCATGGGCCCCTCAGGGTCGGGCAAGTCCACCCTCCTGCACTGCCTAGCCGGCCTGGACACCCCCACCTCCGGCAGCGTCCTCATCGCCGGACAGGACCCTGTCCGGCATGAAGGACAAGCAGCTCACCGCCGTGCGCCGCGACCAGCTCGGCTTCATCTTCCAGTCCTTCAACCTCCTGCCCACCCTGACCGCCGAGGAGAACATCCTCCTGCCCCAGCGCCTGGCCCACCGCAAACCAGCCCGAGACTGGTACGACGCCGTCATCTCCACCCTGGGCATCGGCGACCGCCTGTCCCACCGGCCCCACGAGCTCTCCGGCGGCCAGCAGCAGCGCGTAGCCGTGGCCCGCGCCCTCGTGGGCCGCCCCGAAGTGGTCTTCGCCGACGAGCCCACCGGGGCGCTGGACACCGCCCTCGGCCGCCGCCCTGCTGGAGACCCTGGCCGGCATGTGCGAGCGCCTGGGTCAGACCGTCGTCATGGTTACCCACGACGAGCAGGGCGGCCGCCACTACCAACCGCATCATCCGCCTACGCGACGGGCGCATCACCGGGGTCGAGGCCGTGCGCCGCCCGGCCGGCAGCCATGCCGCCCCGGCCGCCGCGCCCGGTGCCCAGTCGCGCCGCGGGCCACTCCCCGCTTCCGGTCCGGCGGCCCGTCCCACCACCCCGACCCGACTCCCCGGACGGAGGCCCGCTGATGCCCTCGCTCCTCGATCTGCGACGAACAGCCGCCGCCTTCGTGGCGGTGGCCATGAGACGCGGCCCTCATCGCCTTCGCCTTCATCGTCTCCGATTCCGTTCGGACCAAGATCACCGAGAACGCTCGAGCCAGTGTCGGTGACGCCGACGTGGTGGTCCTTGCAGACCCCCGGGACGACGCCGCCAGAGGCAGGATCTCCGAGCAGGCTGTGCAGAAGGTCTCCGCCCTTGCTGGGGTCGCGTCCGTGCGTCCCTATGTCGAGGGAGGGGTCCAGGTCGACCGTTCGGGCGCGAATCAGGGCGGCGGTCTCGTCGTTCTGAACGTGCCGGAGCTCACGGGCAGCACCCGCCTGGTGGAGGGCCGCCTGCCGCAGGCGGATAACGAGATCGCTGTCTCCCCCGCCGTCCTGGATCGGCAGCAGAACGTGAAGGTCGGCAGCACCCTCACACTGAGGGCCTCCGAGGACGCCTCTTCCACGACCGTGAACGTTGTCGGCGTGGTCCGGCCCGGGGCTGACATCACCCGGTACGACGCCGAGGACACCCCCTACATCTTCGCCACCGGCCAGGCTCAGGCCGCCATGGGGCTTCCCGACGCCCCCGCCGTCCTCTACGTCACCGGGAAGGCGGGGACCAGCGACAAGGAGCTTCTCAGCTCCGTCACCGAGGCCCTGGCCACCGCGCAGCCAAGTGCACAGGCATACACCGCCTCCGAGATCGTCACCATGCGCGCCAAGAGCTCCGACGGCACCGCCTCCAGGACGATCACTCTTCTGCAGATCCTCGCCCCCGTGTGCGTCGTCGTCTCCGGGATCGTCATCGCCACGACCTTCACGACGCTCATGGCGCGCCAGACCCGCCAGATCGGTCTGCTGCGCTGCGTGGGCGCGACCCGCCGTCAGGTCGTAGGGCTCCGTGCTGCGCACCGCCCTGCTCACCGGGCTGGCGGGGTCCGCCGCCGGATCCGCCGTCGGAGCCGCAGTCGCGGTTCCCGTCATCGGCTCCGGCCTCATCGAGGAGGTCGAGTCCCGTCACCTGACCATCTCCTGGACCTCCTTCGCCCTGGCGGTCCTGGTCGGCACCGTGGTGACCCTGGTCTCCATCCTGAGGCCGGCACGCCAGGCCAGCCGGGTGTCAGCGCTCGTGGCACTGACCGGGCAGACCGCCGGCCATCAGTCGCTGAGCAGACGGCGGGTGGCTGCGGCCGTCGCGGGGACGGTCGTCACCGCACTCGGCCTCGGCCTCATCCACGGCGGAGTCACCTGGCGGGTCCTGGAGATGATCGGGGCGGGTGCCGTGGTCGCCGTCCTCGGGATCATCCTTGTGCTTCCCCTGCTCGTCGTCGGGGCGTCCCGCCTCGTCGGATCGGTCTGCGGTCAGGAAGGCAGACCTATCCTCCACCTGGCCACCCGCAACCTGGCCCGCCACCCCTCCCGCACCGCGGCGACCACCGCGTCCCTGCTCGTCGCCGTCGCGGTGGCGGCCGCCATGTCCAGTGGCCTGTCCAGTGTCGCCTCCTCCATGCGGACCTATATCAGCCACTACACCCCCGTCGACATCACCGTGGGAGAGCTGAGCGCGGGCCAGGACCCCTCCTCAACCGTTGCGAAGATCGCCGCCGTTGACGGCGTGGAGGGCGTCGTCCCCGTGCCACAGCTCAAGGTCACCATGACCGGCGGTCGCCAGAAGAACCAGGAGGAGGCCCTGACCGTCTATGCTGTCGACGCGAAGAAGGTCTCCCCGGTCCTGCGCTCTCGGAAGGCGCTGGAGGCTCTCGACGACCGGGTTCTCCTGCTGGACCGCACCTACGACATCGCCGACGGAACCCCCGTAACCCTCACGGGGCCCGCCGGCAGCGTTGACCTCACCGTCCGGGTGAAGGAGGGGGTCGACGCCGCCGTCACCCCCGCCGTCGCGCATCGGCTGGTCGGCAACGCCCGACCGCCTCCCTCCTGTGGGTGCGCGCCGACGGCGATGGTTCGGATCCGGCTCCCTGTCTCCGCCGTCCGCGAGGCAGTTGCGGGCAGCGGTCTCTCCGTCGGTGACTCCCAGGAGGGCCGCATCAACCTCACCAATCAGGTCCGCCAGATCTCCATAGCGATCGGCGCCATGCTGGTCTTCACCCTGCTGATCGCCCTGTCAGGCCTGGCCAACACCGTCGATGTCAGCGTCCTGGAACGCACCCGCGAGATCGGGGTCCTGCGCGCCACCGGCACCCAGCGCAGCGAGATCAGGCGCCTGCTCATCACCGAGGCCGTCCTCACTGCGCTCCTGGGCGGCACCATCGGCATCCTGCTCGGCTGCGGGGTGGGTATCGCAGGGGCGGCCGCCCTGCTCACAACCGACTCCACCAGCCTCTTGACCGTCCCGGTCCCATGGCTGGCCCTGATCCTGGTCGGCATTCTTCTGATGGCCGCCGCGGTCGGTGCCCTGGCCTCGCTGCGTCCCGCAGAGAGCGCCAGCCGGATCCCGCCCGTCCACGCCCTCGCCCAGGACTAAAACCCGCTCTCTGCTCCCCTCTGACTTCCCTTTGCTCCCCTCCTGACATGGAGCCTGATAGCGGTTGCCCCGTGCCCTGGTTCCAGGGCACGGGGCAGCCGCACCTTCGTACCGCCTCACCTCCGCCTTTCGGTGGACAGGGGCTCGCGCGTCCCGTCCTTCGACGCATTCCGTTGTGATGGCGTCGTTTCTAGGATTTTTCACGTCAACAGGGCAGCCCCGGACGCGACACGAATCAGACGACCGGCCCTGCCTACCACACGAGTCAGCCACGAGAAGGGACCTGAGATGACGACTCAACCCCAGCCCCGTCCTTCGGCCACGCTGCCAACCCGCTCCGGTCCCCCAGGGAGCGCCGGTGGCCCAGGGAGCGCCGACGGCGCCCATCACTCCCGCGGCCACCGCACCGATGCGGGTCGTTGAGGCCCGTGGTCTGACCAAGGTCTACGGCGAGGGCGAGGCCCGGGTCCTCGCCCTGGACTCGGCGAGCCTGGCGGTGGGACGCGGCGAGTTCGTGGCCATCATGGGCCCCTCAGGGTCGGGCAAGTCCACCCTCCTGCACTGCCTAGCCGGCCTGGACACCCCCACCTCCGGCAGCGTCTTCATCGCCGGACAGGACCTCTCCGGCATGAAGGACAAGCAGCTCACCGCCGTGCGCCGCGACCAGCTCGGCTTCATCTTCCAGTCCTTCAACCTCCTGCCCACCCTGAGCGCCGAGGAGAACATCCTCCTGCCCCAGCGCCTGGCCCACCGCAAGCCGGACCGGGACTGGTACGACGCCGTCATCTCCACCCTGGGTATCGGCGACCGCCTGTCCCACCGGCCCCACGAGCTCTCCGGCGGCCAGCAGCAGCGCGTAGCCGTGGCCCGCGCCCTCGTGGGCCGCCCCGAAGTGGTCTTCGCCGACGAGCCCACCGGGGCGCTGGACACCGCCTCGGCCGCCGCCCTGCTGGAGGCCCTGGCCGGCATGTGCCAGACCCTGGGCCAGACCGTCGTCATGGTCACCCACGACGAGCAGGCAGCGGCCACTACCAACCGCATCATCCGCCTACGCGACGGACGCATCACCGGAGTCGAGGCCATACACCACCCAGCCGGCAGCCACACCGCCCCAGCCTCCGTAGCCGCCGCGCCCACACCACCGATGACGGCACCGACACCCCACCCTGACTCCACTGCAGGATTCGACGCCGTAACGGCCCTGGCCCGCCCCGCGCCAGCGCGTCGGACCATCACCCCGACGGCCGCGCCAAGGCCCCACCGCGTCTTCAGGGGCGAGCACCGCCCCCGTCGCCCCCTGCCCCTGGTCCCGCCGCGGTCTACAGCGCCCGCCACGCCGCGGCTCCCAGCGCAACCCAGATGTTCGGCTTCGGCAGCCCCTACGCCACTGGAATGGAGGCCCGCTGATGCCCTCCCTCCTCGACCTGCGGCGAACAGCCGCCGCCCTCGTGGCCGTGGCCATGAGCGCAGCCCTCATCGCCTTCGCCTTCATCATCTCCGACTCCTTCCGCACTCAAACGCAGACCAGCGCGCGGGTGTCCGTGGGCGATGCCGCCGTCGTTGTCCAAGATGGTCGTGGGGCCAAGAGCACCGAAAAAGCCCTGGACGATGACCTCCTCAACCGGGTCTCCGCCCTCGACGGCGTCGACTCCGTCCGCGGCGCCCACTGGGACATGCTGTGGCTCGACCTGCCCAAGCAACTGCAACACGCGGCCGGGGTCCAGATCGCCGCGCAGGACGTCCCGGCGCTCACCAAGTTCACCACTCTGAGCAGCGGCCGACTCCCCAAGACAACCGGTGAGGTGGCCATCGACTCCATGCTCGCCGAGCAGCAGGGCCTGAGCGTCGGCGACACCATCCGGCTCACGTCCAAGAATGACGACGCCAAGGCCGTCCCACTCGGCACCCACGGTGGTCGGCATCATCTCCGCCGGGGCCGACAGCAAGGAGACCAGCACCGGTGCCCTCTACGCCACCGCCGAGCAGCTCCAGACCATGGGCGCTCGCATGGACTACCGCAGCCTGTATGTGAAGGCGAAGCCGGGAACGGACACCGACGCACTCCTCACCAAGGTGTCTCAGACCGTTCACTCGGTCCAGCCCTCCGCGTCAGTTCAGAGCCGGGACGAGGCCATCGCCCAACGAGCCCAGACCCAGATCGGCGCAGCGACGATCTCGAGCATCATCAACATCCTGGCCCCGGTCTGTGCGGCCGTCGCCATCATCGTCATCGCCACCACCTTCAGCACCCTGGTGGCGCGTCAGACACGCATGGTCGGACTCATGCGCTGTATCGGCACAACCCGCCATCAGGTGATGCTCGCCGTCCTGCGCACTGGGCTCGCGACAGGCCTGATCGGCTCCGTCCTGGGCGCGGCGCTCGGGACCGGTCTCGGCGCCATCGCGGTGTCCTCAGGGGCTCTTCGCGGACCTCAAGGCGGATCAGCTCACCATCTCGCCGGTATCCCTTGGGCTCACCGTCGCTCTGGGGACACTGGTCACCCTCATCGCCGTGCTCCGCCCCGCTCGCTCCGCCACCCACATCTCGCCGCTCGTAGCGCTCACAGGACAGGTCGCAAGCACCAAGCAGGCCGGACGCAGAAGGATGTGGGTCGCCGTCGTCGGAGTCTTCGTTGCCGTCATCGGTGCGGCCGTGGTCGCCCTCGGCATCCAGGTATCCGATATTTTCATCACAGCATGTGGAAGCATTGTCGTCGTCGTTGGCACTGTCCTCAGCCTTCCTCTGCTCGTCACCGCCATCATCGGTTTCATCGGCAGAGTCAGCGGCGACACTCGACTCCCGGTGCTGCAGCTGGCTACCCGCAATCTGGCTCGTAACTCCGGGCGGTCCGCCGCAACCGCCGCCACGCTCTTCGTCTGCGTCCTGGTGGGGTCGGCACTCTTCGTCGGCCTGTCCTCCTGAACGCCTCCTTCGACGACATCCTCGGCCACAGCTCACCCGTGGACGCCAGAATCTTCGGGGTCACACCGCAAACCGATACCGCGCAGCTGACGAAGCAGGTCAAAGCGGTCAACGGCATCAAGGATGTCACCTATGTTCCCTCCCTCGACCTGACCCAGACCGTCGACGGAGAATCGGAGGACATCAGTGTCGACGTCATCGACACCGGCAGTATCGCGCCTATTGCACGGTCCACCAGCGGCCTGGAGGGCCTCGATGACAAGACCCTCATCGTGAGCGGCATCTATAACATTCCGGACGGCTCCACAGTCACCCTGACTGGGGCAACCGGAAGTGTTGAGCTGACGGCTCGCGTCCAGGAGGGGTGGGGAGCCGTGGTCAGCCCAGCAGTGGCCCAGCGCCTCAACGGCGACACCCCCACCAACGCCACCATGTGGGTTCGCTCCACCGGCAACTCCACGACACCCGATACCGAGCACGCCCTCAATACGGCCATCCGCGGTCAAGAAATGATGGTGAGCGGAAGCGCATCAGCGAGCGAGCAGATGTCATCCCTCATCACGAGGATGGCCCTGATCGTCTGCCTGGTTCTGGGCGCCGCCCTGGTCATCGCCTTGTCCGGGCTGGCCAACACCACGGACGTCTCGGTCCTGGAGCGGGTCCGCGAGATCGGGGTGCTGCGCGCCACCGGCAGCTCGCGCCAGGAGATCCGCCGCCTCATCGTCACCGAGGGGGTCCTCATGGCGGCCGTGGGTGGGAGCCTCGGGCTCCTCATCGGAACGATCCTCGGCGCAGCAGGCACGGTTGCGGCAGGAGGGACCGCTGAGGGTATGTCTGTGCACATCCCCTACCTCGCGCTGCTCGGCATGTTCGCCGTGACGCTGGCCGTGGGCCTGGCGGCCTCGGTGCGCCCGGCCGGCCGGGCCGCCTCGGTGCCGCCGGTCATGGCGCTGTCCGAGGAGTGAGGAGACCTGCAGTGAGGGCTGCTCCAGTGACCGGGACGGCGGACTCAGGCTCCCTGGGTCTTGTGGACGGCGACGACGAGCTTGAGTCAGGGACGGGACGTCGTACTTCTTCATGAGGTGGGAGACGTGGGTCTTGACCGTGGACTCGGCGACGATGAGCTGCTCGGCGATCTCGGCATTGGAGTAGCCCTCGCACAGGAGGGTGAGGACCGCCTGCTCGGCCTCGGTGACGTCGGGGGCCTGGGCCGTCTGCGGGGAACGCAGGTGGCGGGTGACGAGCCGGGAGGTGGCGGCCGGGGAGATCGTGGTTCCGCCCGCGCTGGCGGCGATGACGGCGCGGATGATCTCCTCGGGCGAGGCGTCCTGAGCAGGAAACCGTTGGCGTGCTGGGCGAGCGCGGCCACCATCGCCTCGTCGTCGTCGAAGGAGGTCAGCACGACGACGGCCGTGCGAGGCCACTGGCGGCGCACCCGGGTGAGCAGCTCCAGGCCGTCCATCTCGGGCATGCGCACGTCGGTGAGCAGGACGTCCACGCGGATCTTGTGGAGGAAGGCCAGGGCGTCGGCGGCGCGGGAGAAGGTGCTGGTCACCTCGATGCGCTCGTCCGAGCTGAGGTAGGCCCGCAGCGCCTGCAGGACGAAGGGGTCGTCGTCGACGATGGCGACGCGCAGGACCTGCGAGGGGGCAGCCGAACCATCAGTCACGTTGGGAACCGTCATGGAAGGATATTATCCGGATCAGCTCAGGGGAAGGTGGTGAGATGGTGTCTGCTGTTGCGGCGAATCTGATGCAGCCCACGCGGTACACGACGTGGCAGCCGACTTGGCGGCTGCACCTGGCGCACGCCTTCCTGGCCGCGCTGGTCACTCTGTTCTCGATCACGGCGGCGTGGCCGCTGTACACGTCCATGATCGCCTTCGCGATCGTCGGGGGCCTGGCGCTGGCGCTGTGCAGCCGCTTCCCCTGGCCGGGGGCCCTGCTGGGCAGCGCGTCGGCGTGGGCCGGCACAGTGATGATGACTGATGTGCCCATCTCCCCGGGCATCATTCCCTGGCTGTGCACGGCGATCCTTGTTGCGCGCGGGTTTCCGCGCATGCCCGCCTACAGCCTGGTGGTCTTCTCGCTCGTGCTCTCAATCGCCGACGCCCGGTGGGGCGAGACCAGTGAGGGCTGGGTTTCGCTGCTGGCGTGGTGGGTTGTTGTCGGGAGTGGGGCTATCACTCTGGCCGAGCTCATCCGCAGCCCGCGTGACCAGGCCGAGCGCTCCTTGCACACCTACCGAGAGAGCATGGAGCGCCAGCGTCTCCTGGTGGTCACCGAGCTGCATGACACGGTGGTGCGGGACCTGACCCACGCGGTGATGACGGCTGAGCAGGCCCGGCTCGCGCACCCCGAGAACGCGGCGTTGGCGCCCGAGTTGGACGCGATGACGGCGGCGGTGCGCGCGGCGGTAGAGCAGATGCGGCACGCGCTGCGCGCCATGAGTGATATCCGCGGGGGCGAGCGGCTGGATATCGAGGCGACCTCTGCGCCGCGCCCCCTAGAGGCGGTCATCTCCGATGCCGCGGTCATCCTGGGGCAGCGGGGGGCGCACCTTGAGGTCGAGGGTCTGGAGCTGCTCGGGATCCCGGTGATTCCGCCGGGCGTGCGCCTCCAGCTGCTGCGGGTGCTGGGTGAGTTGGTGTCAAACATCTCCAAGTACACGGCCCCGCAGGGGCGGGCGCGGCTGGTCATCGAGTCCGACGGGCGCTCCCTGGAGGCGATGGCGAGCAATGACATCGGTTTTCCGGGGCAGGTGGGCGGTGTGTGGGCCGGCGGCGGCGCGTCGGGCAGTGGCGTACCGGGCTATGACGCCTTCTCCTCGGGCCTGGGCCTGGAGGGAGCACGGCGCCGCGTCGAGGCCCTGGGCGGCAGCCTGAGCGTGAGCCAGGGCGAGGGCCGCTGGACCACGGTCTTCAGCGTCCCCTTCCAGGCGGTCTCCTGAAAGGCCGCCCGGCGCCGCGGCCTGACACAAGACCCTGCCGGCGCCTCAGCCCGGACACACGACCTGCCCCGCACGGCGGCCCGGGCATAAGGCCCTTCACGACTCCGTGGCCCGGATATGTCGTATGAGGTTGCGTGACCGGCGCTCGCATCCTGCCATCTGCGATGGCATCGATTGAGCCCCACGCGACACGACCGGCCGTCGGCACCGTCAACACCGTCGACAGCTGGCCTCCATCATCCGGTAACCCTCCGCCTCAGAATCCATCTCCCAACATCCCGGTAACAAGAGAGTGGCCAACATGCCTTTCCCCGCCTTCGACACTCAGACATCCTTCACGTGGCACCCGACGCGACGCACCCACCTGCTCCACACAGGAGTTGCTGCCTTCCTCCTCGTCATCTCACTGGTGTCCGCAAACGTCCCCCTCACCGCCCCCGCGCTCCTGGTCACTGCCCTGAGCCTGGCCTGCCTGCCCCTGGCATCCCGGCTTCCCGCCGCGGGAGCAGCCGCAAGCCTGGCCATCGTCTGGTTCACCGCCAGTTCCCCGTACGATTTAGGAACTGTAGCCTTGCTACTGCCCTGGGGGCTTTGCATCATGCTTCTGGGCCGGGGCCTCCGACGCGACATGATCTACGTCCTCGCCTTCGCAACGGCACTGATCCACTTCTCACACGCATCCGCATGGTCTCAAGGGCTACTCCAAACGCTCATCATCGGTGTTCCTTGTGCTGTGATCGGTGAGGTCGTCCGCCATCACCGTCTCCAGGCCAACGTCGCCGAGCAGGAGCGCCGGCGCAAGCTCGACCAGCAACGGCGCCTGGTCGTCTCCGAGCTCCACGACACCGTCGTACGCGACCTCAGCCACGCCGTCATGATCGCCGAGCAAGCCCGCCTGGCCGACCCCCACAACGCCCGCCTCAACCAAGAGCTCGGAGCCATCATCACCCCCGTGCGCACCGCCGTCGAACAGCTACGACGCAGCCTCAAAGCCATGAGCGCAGCCGAAGGAGACGACTCCCTCCTCCTGCTGGCCGCCTCACCCCCACCGCCCCTGACCGACACCATCCGCACTGTCCAGGAAGCCCTCGCGCACCGAGACGCCCACCTGACCACCCACGGCACCGACCTGCTCGACAACCCCAGCATCGGCCCGGGCATCCGCCAACAGCTCGTACGCATCATCGCCGAGCTCATTAACAACGCCGCCAAGTACACGCCCCTCCAGCACCGCCACCCTCACCATCGAGGCCGACAACGACACCCTCGAGTGCATGTGCACCAACCCCATCGACCCCAATCAGCCCACCAGTACCGCCACCTCGTCCCAGCTCGGTCTCATCCAAGCCCAGCAGCGCGTCGAATCCCTCGGCGGCTCCCTCCACACCACCCACACCACCGACCGCTGGACCACCATCTTCTCCATACCGCTCCAACCCACATCCCCAATGCCCACCGACTGAGGCACCGGCGAGGACGTTTCGCGCGGCCGGGTGCAAACTACTCCGGCCGGGGACATGTCACGCGTTCGGGGACAACCGTCCTGTCCCCGAACGCGTGGACTGCACCCATCGATGTCGAGTGTCCCCGGCCGAGAGAGCCTTCTGCCCACACCACGTCCCTCACGGGGCGCTCGGCCAGTCCGCGCGGGACGGGAACGAGCCGATCGTGTCCAAATCGGTGACAAAGGCTCGGAACCGACACACACTGACGAAAGAAAAACCGCATGATTCCGCGGTTCATATGGACGGGCCAAGGAGCGCTGGCAGTCCTTTGTCACCGATTTGGACATTCTGGCCCGCGATCGCCTCCAGTGGCGTTGTCAGTCCTGACTCGTGACACCTTAGTGCCCTGGGGACTGTAGGGATTTGAGGATGTTGGCTGCGGTTGGGGTGATTTGGGGTTGGGCAGTGATCTTATGGCCGTTGAGGTTGATGGTGACGTCCTGTAGGGGCTTGAGGGTGCGGATGATGCGTTTGATGCTGATCCCGGTGGTGTCCTGGAGGTGCCGGGCGACGGCCAGGGCGGCCATGACCACGGTCAGGTGCGCCTCGATGGCATCGCGGGTGTGGTGGAAGACGGGGCGGGCTCTCAGGTCGTGCTTGCTCATCCGGAAAGACTGCTCGACGTGCCACAGCTCGTGATACGAGGAGACCACCTCACCGGCGCCCATCAGGCAGGACGGAATGTTGGTGACGTAGCCCTTGAGGCCCACCAGCGACCTGGCCCGGGCCAGGGACGCCTCATCGAGCACCTGATCGCCTTGATGGACGGTGACGAACCTGGTGCCCTTGGGACGTCTCTCACCGGCGATGACGGCCCTAGCGCGGTTGGCCTGGGCGGTCAGGGTCTGAGTGTCCCTGGCGGCGCGCTTCTTGGAGTAGGCCCACACTGCCCGCCATGACCCCGGGTGAGTGTCCGGGTCCCAGACGGGCTCAGCCCTGAGGCTCTTATCCCGCTCGGTGTTCGAGCCCCTCCTGGGGGTGATGGTGTCAATGAGCTGCCCATCAGTGAACGCGTCACCGGCCCAGTGGAAGTGGGCCTCCAGATCCCCTGGGGCCCGGACCTGGCGGGCCCCGACAATGAAACGCAACCGGGCGTCGTCCAGGACCGTGAGGTTGGCTGCTGAGAGCATGCCGGCATCAGCGACGATGACGAGCTCCTCAATACCGTGAGCGGCCTGGAAGGCCTCCACGATGGGGATGATGGTGGTGGTCTCGGCCTTGTTGCCCTCCCAGCACCCGATTCTCAGGGGGAAACCACGGCGGTCGACCAGCAGGCCCACGATGACCTGGGGATCGACCCTCCGCTCCTTGGAGTAACCCACCCGCCGCAGGTCGTCCTCCTTCTCGGCCTCAAAGTAGAGCGTGGTGACGTCGTACAGGCACAGGGCCAGGCCCCCACTGGCGGTGACGTGCTCGAACAAGGCGTTTGAGAGGCTCTCGCGGTAGCCCCGCTCCTGGGCCCGGGCCAGGGAGCGGAACAAGGTCCGCACGGTAACGGCCTCCAGGCCCAGGTCACTCAGCACCCGGGGGACCTGGGCCTTGGAGGACGGCTCGACCAGACGAGCCAGAACCATCTGCTCAAAGGCCCGATCACCCCCGACCGCCTCACCCAGGCCCAGACGCTGGTAGGCGCCGTGCAGGACCTCCCACAACAACCTGGAGTGCTTGGACTCCACCGTGGTAGTAGCCAAGCCGGTGCGTCCCGGTGCCGGCTCCAGAGACTCCAGGTCCAGCAGCCCCTGGCCCTGCCAGGCGGCGATCTTCTGCCGACCGGCCTCCAGCAGGACCTCCAGCTCCGTCTCGTCGTGGGCTGAGCCCAGGTGCTCCACGATCCGGCGCACACCACCGGACTTGGACACGATCTGAACGGCCGTGGCCCCCGAGGCTGTCTTGACCTTGCGCACAAACGGGCTCACACCAGCGCACCATACGGGCTCTTAGTGCCCCACCACCAGACCCCCAACACCGCAATACCAACGAAAACTCACACCGAGCCACCGAAAACCCACCAAGCTGTCACGAGTCAGGTCAGTGCGCGCTGCCGAGCTCTACGAGGAGCACCCCGGCCATGATGAGCGCTATGCCGGCCACCATGGTGCGGGTCAGCGGCTCACCGAAGAGAAGCCTGGAGGCGATTGCCGTCACGGCCACTCCCCCGGCCGACCAGATACCGTAGGCAACACCGAGCGCCAGGCCCTCCTTGAGGGCCAGGGTCAACAGGGCAAAGGCCCCCAGGTAGGCGGCCATGACGGCGCCGTACCACCGCAGCCCTCTGCCGTCGGAGGCGAGCTTGAGCGAGAGTGTGCCGGTGGTCTCGGAGGCGATGGCCGCCACCAGGTAGACCCCGCTCATGACGCCTCACCGTCCTTATCATGCGTGCCTGCACGCTGCGCCCCGACCTCGACGAGGAGCACCCCGGCCATGATGAGCGCAATGCCGAGGGCGACGAGCACCGTGATCGGCTCACCGAAGACAAGCATGGACAGCACGGCGGTCAGCGCCACACCCAGGGCGCCCCAGAGCCCGTAGGCGACGCTGAGCGGCATGCCGGCCTTGAGCGTCAGCGACAGGAGGATAAAGGCTAGCGCGTACCCGATCCCAACCATGACGCAGAAGCCCGGATGGTTGAGGGCTTGACGCAGGGCGAGGGTCGCCGACACCTCGGAGATGATGGCGCCTCGAGAGCCGGCCAGGCGCACACGCCACGGCCCGATGTCCCCGGGTGCTCCTTCAGCGCACCAAGCACGGTCCGGCCTGTGGGCGCCCGGGCGGCATGCGCTCCCCACGTCGATGGGCAGAGCACGCTGACCGTCACGCCCGGTTCTCCGCGGTCCGAGCCGCCGGCAGACCATGGAGCCGAAGGCGAGCGCCGGGACGATCATGAGCAGGGCGTTGGGCCCCCACCACAGCGGGTCGAAGTCACGGTAGAAGGACCAGAAGGAGATCGCCATGAACCCGGCGCAGAAGGTGAGCATGAGTCCGACCGTCAGCACCAGGTCCCCGATCCTGCTGCCCACCCGCGTCAGGTGGGCGCCGAGGAAGACGGTCAGCGCGGCGGCCACGTCGAGCGGGAAGAAGGACCAGTTCCAGGCCTGGATGACCTGGTTGGAGTAGTCCTTGAAACGCAGGTGCTCGGGAATGAGATTGAGGAAGACGGCCGCCCAGTAGAGCAGCAGCCCGGTGTCGACCGCCACCAGCAATTTCTTATACGTGGAGCCCATACATACATCCCTACATTGTGGCGACATTTTCGTCGACTAACCCTGGGCGTATCCGACGAAGCGCCGCTCGATTCTCGGCATCAAACGGTGCATGACGTACGGGTTCCTGTAGACCACCACCATCACCAGCATGAAACATGCTACTGTCAACATATTGACCCTCCAGTAGTGGGAGATAATAAACCACATCAGCGGAACCTGAAGAGTGACAGTCACAACCCCCGGGACATACCCCCTGAACCGGAAACACATTCTATAGTGGATAAGAAAGTGGAGGCTGTACGCCACACAGAAGCACAAGTACAACTCGTCACCTCGCGTCAACGAACACACATAAGAAACAGTCAACAGAATAACAAACTCCTCCAGCACCCCCACCGTAAACGCCGAACCATCTCTGGTTTCCCAAAATAATCTGCTTTGATTGGGGAGCGCCCTGAAACTTCGACCGCCGCTTCCACAGAGGCAGAAACACCATCTCCTCAAAAATCGTGCAGAATAAACAGGATCGGCAGCGCCCAGTAGCCGAGCAGAAACGACATTCTTCCTCCCAGTGATGACCCATCAGTCGATGAGGACTGTATGCCGGAATCACGTCCCATTCCACTCACACAGCACTTGTGGTACAGATTCGCAGAATCTGTACCACATAACAGGGATGTCAAGCTCACCTCTCAATGAGGGCCGCTCACAGGCGTCAAGACCTCAGGATGGAGTCGACTATGGCAAGCATTCAGCGTAAACCGACAATTCCTCGAGAAATGTCCGGACAACCTCCGAAGCCTTCGGGTCCATACCACGATCGAGCCAATGCAGGAGAATATTCCACATTCCACCAACGAACAGCAGATCCACGAGAGTTTCGTCAACTCCGGAGACTCCATGCCAGGGAAGGTCGAGGTGGCAGCGCCTCTAGGAACTTTTTCGCTGCACATCAAGCGCCAGATCCAAAAGCTGACGCCTCCTCAATAGGATAACATACTCTTTGCGATCCCCCCAGAAGGAGAAATAATAGTTGAGAATTCCCTCAACATCCGATATGCCGCGCTCTTCAACACCTTGGAGATACTCTCTCAACAACTCCTCAATATAGAATGTCAAGACGGACCTCTTCGTGGAGAAGTGGCGATAGTATGTATTTCTAGATACACCCGCCTTGGCCACTACCTCTGATACAGAGATCTCATCAAGCTCATAAACCGCAAGCTTTTCAAAGAGCGCCTCAGCGATCCGCACCTTAGAACGGTACACGCGGGCGTCCACATCGACTTCACCACGATCAGCACTCCTCATCATATTCTAGGAGTGTAGCCCTCGACCGCAGACAGAGACTCAGGATGTGCTGCCTGCTGGGCGAGAGCCTCAGCCCCTCACTTCACGGTTCTCCGGCCCTGCCAACCAGGGATCGAGCGCGCAGCGCAATCGCCAGCCCGAGTGAAGTGCGCCATGTGCCGGCCAGGAACACTCTCAGATCTCAGCAGTACATCCCCCAGCACTCCCGGCGGCGGTCCAAGACCGTCCAGAGTGAGGGGCGATAGCTGCGGTCCGCGCTCAGGACCGCCGACCCAGGACCAGGCTCATGGCCTCGGAGCGGGTGGCGGCGTTGCGGCATGACGCCGCGCACCGCGGAGGTCACCGTGTTGGAGCCGGGCTTGCGCACGCCCCGCATCGACATGCACAGGTGCTCGGCCTCGACGACCACCAGCACACCCCGGCACCCCAGGCGCTCGACGAGAGCGTCGGCGATCTGCCGGGTGAGCCGCTCCTGAACCTGGGGGCGCCGGGCGTAGCCGTCCACGAGGCGCGCCACCTTGGACAGGCCGGTGACGCGCCCGTCCGCGCTGGGGATGTAGCCCACGTGCGCCGCCCCGTGGAAGGGCAGCAGGTGGTGCTCGCACACCGAGTACATGGGGATGTCGCGCACGAGGACCATCTCCTCGTGCCCGACGTCGAAGACCCGCTCGACGTGCTCGGCCGGGTCCTGGCCGAGGCCGGCGAACATCTCCGCGTAGGCGCGCGCCATGCGCTCGGGGGTGTCGCGCAGCCCGTCGCGCTCGGGGTCCTCCCCGATGGCGACGAGCAGGTCGCGCACCGCGCGGCGCACGCCCTCGGCGTCGTAGCTCATGGTCAGCCCCTGTCTCTCTGCGCCTGCCGGGCCCGCCGGGGCCCGGCTCGGCTCACCGGTTGTAGCCCCAGAAGTCGCCGCTGTGGGAGTCGCCCGACTCCTCGCCGGCTCCGTCATCGGCGGAGGCGGCCTCGACGACGGGCAGCGACTCGTCGCTGCGCCACAGGGGCCGCTCGGGCTGCTTGATGACGCCCTCGAAGATCCTCTCCAGGTCCTTCTCCAGGAGCGTCTCGCGGGTGAGGAGCTCCTCGGCCAGCTTGTCGAGCACGGCGCGGTTGCGGGTGAGGATCTCCCAGGCCTCCCGGTGGGCGGTGTCCAGCAGGTTGCGGACCTCGTCGTCGACGGTGGCGGCGACCTGCTCGGAGAAGTCGCGGCTGGTGGCGTTGAGCCCCAGGACCGTCTCGCTCTCGGTGGTGCCGAGCTTGACGGCGCCCACCGCGCTGGTCATGCCGTAGTCGGTGACCATCTTGCGGGCCGTGGCGGTGGCCTTCTCGATGTCGTTGGAGGCGCCGGTGGTGGGGTCGCGGAAGATGATCTCCTCGGCGGCCCGCCCGCCCATGGCGTAGACGAGCTGGTCGAGCAGCTCGTTGCGGGTGGTGGAGTACTTGTCGTCCTGGGGCATGACCTGCGTGTAGCCCAGGGCGCGCCCGCGCGGCAGGGATCGTCACCTTGGTGACCGGGTCGGAGTAGGCGCCGGCGGCCGCGCACAGGGCGTGGCCGGCCTCGTGGTAGGCGGTGACGCGCTTCTCGTGCTCGCGCATGACCCGCGAGTGCCTCTGCGGGCCGGCGATGACTCGGTCGATGGCCTCGTCCAGGGCCCGGTTGTCGATGAGGTGGGCGTTGCAGCGGGCGGTGAGCAGGGCGGCCTCGTTGAGGACGTTGGCCAGGTCCGCGCCGGTGAAGCCGGGGGTCCGCTTGGCCACGAGGTCGAGGTCGACGTCGTCGTTGAGGGGCTTGCCCTGGGCGTGGACCTTGAGGATGGCGGCGCGCCCGGCCATGTCGGGGGCCTCGACGCTGACCTGCCGGTCGAAGCGGCCGGGGCGCAGGAGGGCCGGGTCCAGGACGTCGGGCGGTTGGTAGCGGCGATGAGGGATGACGTTGGTGTTGGCGTCGAAGCCGTCCATCTCGACCAGGAGCTGGTTGAGGGTCTGCTCGCGCTCGTCGTGCCCGCCGCCGGTTCCCGAGCCGCGGTGGCGGCCGACGGCGTCGATCTCGTCGACGAAGATGATGGCGGGGGCGTTCTCCCTGGCCTGGTCGAACAGGTCTCGCACGCGCGAGGCGCCCACGCCGACGAACATCTCAACGAACTCGGAGGCGGCCATGGAGAAGAAGGGCACGCCGGCCTCGCCGGCGACGGCCTTGGCCAGGAGGGTCTTACCGGTTCCGGGCGGGCCGTACAGGAGGACGCCCTCAGGGATCTTGGCGCCGACGGCGCGGAACTCTCAGGGCTCGGAGAGGAACTCGCGGATCTCTGGAGCTCCTCGACGGCCTCGTCTCGCCGGCGACGTCGTCGAAGGTGACGTCGGGGATCTCCCTGGGCCGACCCTCGCCTTGGAGCGGCCGAAGCCCATGGCGCCGCCGCGCCCGCCGCCCATGCGACCGATGAGCCACCACATGAAGCCGCCCAGCAGGAGGGCGGGGACGAGCAGCTGGATGAGGGAGGCCCACCAGCTGGTGGTGGGCACCACGGAGTTGAAGCCCTCCTTGGGGGCGGCGGCCTGCACGAGGCGGTCGACCTGCTCGGCCTGGGCTTCGGTGTAGGGAGAACTCGACCTTCTTGCCCACCGGGCGGGACTCGATGCCCTTCTTCTTGGGCTGGACGTAGGTGGTGGTGAGGTCCAGCTCGACGCGCTGGTTGCCGTCGATGACGGTGATCGACTTGATTGTGTCCGGCTTGTCCCGCAGGAGCGTCAGGCCGTCGGAGGTGTCGATGGTGCGGTAGCCGAACATCGAGGAGAAGACGGCCCAGCCGAGGATGACGACCAGAAGGAAGGGCACCAACCACAGGAACGGGTTGCCCAGGGTGTCGCGGAGCTTGCGGTCGCGCCTGCTGCGGTCGTTCTTACCGGCCTTGCCCGGCTTCCCCGAGTCCTTGCGGCCGGGCTCGCGCCCAGAATCTTTCATCGTGCGGTAGGTCCCTTCAACATACTGATTCCTCAGACGTTAGCGGATAGCACGGCAAAGGTCCCATTGCGCTTGCTCACGTTCGCGCCGGGCGTGGCCGGGAAGATCCGGGGATGCTGGCCGGTTGGAGGCTCGCTGGCCGCGAGGACGCACCGTTGGGCCCGAGGACTGCGGCCCGGAGGTGCGCCCGCGCCCCCTATGGTGCGTCCGCGACGACGTCGATGACGCCCATCCCGTAGGCGCTGTGGGAGCCGACGCTCGTGTAGCGGGCCAGGGCCATGAGCTGGGAGAAGACGGCGGTGATGGAGCCGGCGGCGGGGGCGCTGATGCGCAGGGCGCCGACGCTGGCGGGGATGCGGCGACTGGAGAGGCGTCCGCGGCGGTCGGCGCGCGGCATGCCCAGGCCGACGACGGTGCGGCGGGTGCGGTCCTGGGTGATGAGGACGGAGGTGAGGCGCCTCGCGCTCGGGGAGCTCGGGGCCAGGGGGCGGCACCAGTGGCGCCAGCGCGTGGAGGCTGGTGGCCAGGGAGGCGGCGGTGACCTCAGGGACGTGGTGGCCGCGGGAGGTAAAGACGGTGGGGGTGAGCAGGCGGATGTCCCAGGCGGTGGAGGCGGTCTGGGCGGCGAGGTCCTCCCAGTCGGCCTGTTCGAGGACCTGGGCCTCGACGGCGGCGAGCATGGTGGTGGTCTCGCCGCCGTCGCCGATGGGTAGGACTCCGCCCCAGGCGAGCCAGGCGTCGAGCGTGTCCAGGAGGCGGTCGTCGAGGAATCGCAGCTCGACGCCGAGGGCCGTCCGGGGTCTGGGTCATGTCGCCCAGGCAGTAGGGCTTGGGGCCGGGTTGGCCGTGGGGTCGGCGGTGGGCGAGGGCGGGCAGGGCGAGCGGCGCGCTCGGGGCTAACTCCTTCGGGGAGGTCGAGGACTCTGCCCCAGGCGGCGTGCAGGCGGCGGGGGTGGCCTCGACCGGGCCGGGCGCATCGAAGCGGACGAATACGGTGGCGGGCACTCGACGGGGCTCCTTTGCGTTTGCGGCGTGATGTGTGGTGGGTGCGGCAGGGGAGGCCGACGGCGGCACCGGCTGGTGGCGGAGGCCGGCGCAAGGCCGTCTGCCTCTTTCTTTCTGACGACACTACCGGAGGGAGGCGGCCTGCACGGGGAGTTCAAGAGGTCGACGTTCTTCAGCATCGAGGGCCAGGAGAAGGCGGAGAGGACGAGCCGGCGGCGCGCCGGCCGAGCCACGGAAGCACAATGTGTCGGCAGTCATAGGCGGGAACGTCGACCTTTTGGCTTGACGTCGTTGGAAACTGGTGGCTGAAGGTGCTCCAGGTGCCGTCGGTGGCGCTTGGCGTCAGGACGCCGAAAGGTGGTTAAATAGGGGCGGTGCTGGCCGGTCCCGCGGGGTGCTTGCGGAGCCGGTGGCGCTCCAGCCTCTGGAAGTGGCGCAACGACGCCGTTCCCAGAGGCAGGGGGTCGAAAGCACCCAGCACCAGAAGGTGCATTAAGACCTTCGCCTGAGCCAGCCAAGTAAACTCATGAGCTCTGTCAGAAAGCACCCAGCACCAGAAGGTGCATTAATACGAGTGGGCCGCCAGGGTGGCAACCAGGTGGTTGTAGTCAGAAAACACCCAGCACCAGAAGGTGCATTAAGACGAGTGGGCCGCCAGGGTGGCAACCAGGTGGTTGTAGTCAGAAAGCACCCAGCACCAGAAGGTGCATTAAGACCCCATCCAGGAGGTGACGGCAAGGCTCACCAGGTCAGAAAGCACCCAGCACCAGAAGGTGCATTAAGACAGTAAGAACGTTCTTGTGGACCTCTGCGCCGTAGACGGCCAGAAAGCACCCAGCACCACAAGGTGCATTAAGACTCTCCCCCTGGCGCACACGCAGGATGATGTCACGGTCAGAAAGCACCCAGCACCAGAAGGTGCATTAAGACTCTCCGTCCACGTAGAGTGTGCCGTGTCTAATCTCGTCAGAAGGCACCCAGCACCAGAAGGTGCATTAAGACATGAGCAGCAGCCCTGGCGTCTTCGGTAGGCGTTGGTCAGAAGGCACCCAGCATCAGAAGGTGCATTAAGACACCGCCAAAAAGACGATCAATATAGCAACAACAATAGTCAGAAAGCACCCAGCACCAGAAGGTGCATTAAGACTCTCGGAAGGTCTCAGCAGTCTCCTCGCCGATCTGAGCGTCAGAAAGCACCCAGCACCAGAAGGTGCATTAAGACGGCTCCGTACGCCCCCGGGGGCTGGTCGTGGTGAGTCAGAAGGCACCCAGCACCAGAAGGTGCATTAAGACACGTTCTTTGATGGTGGACATGGGTGCTCCTTGTGGGGTCAGAAGGCACCCAGCACCAGAAGGTGCATTAAGACTTGCGCCAGGAGCCCACCTCGATCTCGGTACCGAGTCAGAAAGCACCCAGCACCAAAAGGTGCATTAAGACCGGAGGACCCGAGGGTTGCTGGTCATGTGGATCTGGTCAGAAAGCACCCAGCACCAGAAGGTGCATTAAGACTTGACGTTGTTGCTGTAATAGTTGATCTCATAGTGAGCCAGAAAGCACCCAGCACCAGAAGGTGCATTAAGACATGATGGGGTGGTAGCCGGCTCGGTGTAGCTGGTCGGTCAGAAAGCACCCAACACCAGAACGTGCATTAAGACTTGTTGCCTGGTCGCTCCATGAACCGGGGTCCGTGGGACCAGAAAGCACCCAGCACTAGAAGGCGCATTAAGACCTGCCTGGCGTTCATCCGCAAATGCTTGGAGGACGAGTCAGAAATCACCCGACACCAGAAGGTGAATCAAGACAGGAGAAAATACCACCATGACCACCTCGCCCCTTCACATCGGAAAGCACCCAGTACCAAAAGGTGCATTATGACATTGGCTTGTTCGGATCGAGCTTGTAGGCGCTCCGGCCAGAAAGCACCCAACACCAGAAGGTGCATTAAGACAACAAGCGGCCGGCCGTCCCGATGGTGTCCACGAGTCAGAAAGCACCCAGCACCAGAAGATGCATTAAGACTGGCCCCCACAGGAGCGGGTGACGGGTGACGGTGAACGTCAGAAAGCACCCAACACCAGAAGGTGCATTAAGACTGCCTCCCAGCTCGCCTACCGTGGCGACGGTCTGGGGTCATAATGCACCCAGCACCACAAGGTGCATTAAGACCTTCTTGCCCTGCAGTGCACGGGCGGCTTCCCCCGCCAGAAAGCTCCCAGCACCAGAAGGCCTATTGACGAGACTTACAGTCCACCCTCATCTCCTTTACGAGCTAAGCGGCCAGGCGGCTCGGCGAAGGAAGCGCTCCTGATGTCGCACGGGCCCGACTCCTCCACCACCACACCAGACTGTGTTCGCAGTCACAGGTCGGAACGTCGATCTTTTTGGCTTGACGTCGTTGGAAGTTGGTGGCTGAAGGTGCCTGAGGGGGCGTCGGTGGCGCTTGGCGTCAGGACACCGAAAGGTGGTTAAATAGGGGCGGTGCTGGCCGGTCCCGCGGGGTGCTTGCGGAGCCGGTGGCGCTCCAGCCTCTGGAAGTGGCGCAACGACGCCGTTCCCAGAGGCAGGGGGTCAGAAAGCACCCAGCACCAGAAGGTGCATTAAGACTTAGCATTAACGCGCGCCTCAACATGCGAATGTTCAAGTCAGAAAGCACCCAGCACCAGAAGGTGCATTAAGACAGGATGAAGTGGGTACTCATTGCGAGATGGATGGCGGCCAGAAAGCACTCAGCACCAGAAGGTGCATCAAGACAAAAAAAGTTCAGGCACTGCATGGGGATGCTCCTTCTTGTCAGAGCACCCAGCACCAGAAGGTGCATTAAGACTGAGCGCGAGACACCAGAGACTTAGCGGCCCTCAATGGCAGAAAGCACCCAGCACCAGAAGGTGCATTAAGACCTGATCGTGCCGTTCTGGCGTACGGCGAGGACCGTTCGGCAGAAAGCACCCAGCACCAGGAGGTGCATTAAGACGGAAGAACATGGCACCCTCCTTTCCGCGGGTACATGTCAGAAAGCACCCTGCACCAGAAGGTGCATGAAGGCATATATCGGCATGTGCCGGGACACCGCATGCCGATCTTCTCCCTTGTTCGCCGAGCATCTCGATGACTTCCTCACCGAGCTCTCCGAGTCCCTGCGCTCAGGAACCTACGAACCCGACCCGCTCCTGAGCTTCGGCATTCCCAAGGGCACCTCCGCGGAGGTCCGCACCCTGCACATCCCCTCCATCCGGGACCGGGTCGTCGAGCGCGCGGTCGTCAACGCGATCGTCCACAGGGCCGACCTCGTCATGTCCCCCTGCTCCTTCGCCTACCGGACGGGCATCGGCACACCGACGACGCCGTCGACCACCTCGCCAGGCTGCGGGACGCCGGCTACCGCTACGTGCTGCGCACCGACATCGAGGACTACTTCCCCAGCCTCAGCATCGAGGGATGCCCTGGCCGCCCTCTCCCCATCGCCGGCTGCCCGCGCACCATCGACCTCATCAGGCTCATTGCCCGGCCTCGGCGTGCCAGGGGCGAGCGGCGCACCCGTAACCGCGGCATCGCCCAGGGCTCCTGCCTGTCCCCGCTCCTGGCCAACCTGGCCCTGACCAACGTCGACCGGGCCATGGGCGACGCGGGCTACGGCTACGCCCGCTTCGCCGATGACATCGTCATCTGCAGCCCCCATGAATCCGACCTCCTGGAGGCCCTCGAGCTCCTCGACTCCCTCCTGACGCCCAGAGGACTCCGACTCAACCAGGAGAAAACCGCCATGACCAGCTTCGATGAGGGCTTCTGCTATCTGGGGACGGACTCTCCCGCAGCTTCCCGCCCGTCGACCCCGCCACGACATCAAGGGCCGTCCCGCCCCGGACCAGGTGGTCTACGTCGGCCACGACGGCACCCGCGTCCACATCAGCCAGAACCGTCTCATCGTCGACGGCGCCGACGGCCTGCCGCAGACGTCGACGAGCTCATGGGGTTGGAGGCGCCGTCTCAACGGCCTACTTCAGCTGCCTGTCCGAACTGGTCCCACCGGAGGTCGCCTTCGACGGACGCAGTCGCCGCCCACCCAAGGACCTGGCCAACGGCCGCCCTCTCCTACGCCTACGCGATCCTGCTGGCCGAGTGCACGGGCGCTCTACTGGCCGCCGGGCTCGAGCCCTCGCTCGGGGTGCTACACGCCTCCACCGACAAGCATCCCAGCCTCTCCCTGGACCTCTTACGCGGCGGGCCCGCCTGGCCGCCGCGCTGGAGGGCTGGGGCTACCGGCTCCAGGAGTCCGTTATCCAGCTGCGGCTAGAGCCCGCTGAGCTCAACGAGGTGCGCCGGCAGGTCACCGAGATCATCAACCAGGCCGACGACGTCATCCACCTCTACCCGCTGTGCGACTCCTGCCTGGCTCTCAGCGAGGTCCACGGGACCTCGCCCGCACTCGACGACGCCGGGCTGTACCGAGGGGGTCATGGTGAGCCGGCAGCACGTCGAGAACGCGCGGCTCACCGGCGTATCCCATCCCGCCTGCGGCGACGACCGCGTCTTGCGCGACGATCAGTGCCGCCGGCCGCGGTGACGAGCCTTGCCATGGTGACCGCCTTGACGCCCTTCGCCATGCTGCCGTCCACCATTGCGGTTGCTCGTATTTCCATTTCTTTCCGGACGATGAACACTCAAAGGCTTTCTTGCTTGTTCCCCAAACAAATCTCTTGGTGAAATCCCTTTATTTCGCTTTGGCACACCAGTCCGACTATCGGTTATATTGTTTTCCTTATTTTCATCCAGAGTCATGTAACGAACCTCAACCCTATCGGCATAGCCGTAGGCGGCACGCCGCATAGCCCGAACCCAAGGTTCCCTCGCGAGGAACTCTTCCTTCGGAAGCAAGAAATCGGTCGAAGAAACACCCTTGCCATCAAGTCCGTCACAGCTCTCTAGCGACATATAATCATTCGCTAGATCCACACCCGTCTTAGCCTTCAGAGAATTCTCCACCATGCGAACCTCAACAACGCCCAGACCGTAAGGTTTGCCGAGCCCCATGCGCAAGTATCCAACTTTATTTCCACCGGCATCTCGCTCCTCCTCAGGGACGAGATTCTCAGGGGTAAGCACCCACAGCAATGCGGCGAGCTCATCTCGGGAAAGATTCTCGTAGCGAAGAGTGCACTTGAAATCACTTCCCGTTTTAATCCAGGACTTCACCGCCAACCGAACCGCATCATTACTAGACTCCCCGTCTTTCGAACCCAACTCCTCTTGATTACCCTTAGGAAATTCATTCTTACCCAACTGGTTCCGATGAACCGGATAGCAGGCAGCACCCAAGTGCTGCCCTTCCCTAAAGTAATCACCACGCCTCAGAGGACCACCGGAGGCGGTAAGCGGAGTCTTCCCCGAACTGTCCGTAAGGAAACGACGCGCGGACGACACTTTAGGAGAAAGCAGAGGAGGAAGCTCTCTCCGGTCCCTGCTGATGACAGCATTGGACGAATCCACCGCACTTATACTGATGCGCCCACGCGACGCAACGTCGCCTCCGACAGCACCCCGCTCAGGACTGGGAACGACATACCCAAACAGCCTGTCCGCTGCTGATGCACGACCCTTATCATCGACAGGGAACACACCCTGCCTCTTCGCAAATTCCGCCGGAGACAAGTCATAGGTTCGCCGCCCCACCATGGTTGGCAGCACTGCCAACACCTTGACATTGCGATTAACCTGCCCCTCAACCGCACCATCATCTAAAGTTTTTGCACTCAACACCACAAATACGGGATCATCCTTCAACAACTGTCCAAGCTTCTCTCGCTCCGAGCCATCAGCCGCCCGATTGAGTAGACTTCGACTTTCCGGCCGTTTACTCATTTCCACATATGAGCGCACAATCTTCTCATATTTTGAGATGACGTCCGGAGGTAGTGCAACGGCAGTCCCCTTTTTCTCTCGCCACCTTCCATCCTTTCCTTTCTTTGCCTTGAAGAAAAATCTCTCGTACTTTTTGTCCTTATACAGGTCTTTTGCGCATTTATTGCGAGGCGCAGTCCGGCACGGAAATCCATGGGCAGCAAACTCCTCGCCTTCAATTGGAGCCCTGAAGAATCGCTCAAAGTCTCCTTCTTCACCGATATCTTCATTCCAGACATGGGTGACCATTATTTGTTTCCCTGATTTTCCATACCATTTCGTCAACTTTACATACACCCATTTACCATGCTCGGTTCTATCCCTGAACTCCGACATGACTTCAGCCTCAGTTGGAAGCTCACCAGACTCCCCTGACTTAAGATTGGGGTGACCTTCTAACACAATGGTTCCAGCACCTTTTTCAACTGAATCCCTAAGCAACGCCATCTCGTTTTTATTTCCAGTTCCGTTCAGGATCTCAACCGCCCACCCCTGGATCTCGTCATCATAATATACGACACCCGGGAAGAGGCCATTGGCCTGTGCGGGATCGACGCGGTACGTAAGGGGCTCATCATGCCCGGCAAACACCCTGAAGCGGGAGCAGGTTAGCGTCTCAAATGCGCGAGATATCATCCCTTTGATCATTGTTGGCGGAACTACCGCTTTTCCGTTTACGTCAACAGGAAGAGAGACGCATGGCCTACCTTGCTTATTGACCTCACGGCTCGATGAGGGCTCAGCACTCTGTTCACCAAACACAAGAGGTGTCTTGACGGTGATTTTCAGATCAACTGATCCTGTCCATCTCCCAGCGGCAAGATGATCATGGGCAGGCGCGACATCATCCTCGAAGAGGTCGGAGGAGTAACCTTTTTTCTGAGCTTGTTCTCTCGGCACCGGAATCCGGTTGACAGCGGAGTGGAACGGTTGGAACGCGGTCATGTCAGCCCCACCTTCCGGTCATGAGCTCGTCGGCGAATACGGTGTTTCCGTACGTCTCCTCCACGGTGAAGACCTCGATGCCGGTCATGACGTCGCCTTTCTCTCCGTGCTGGAGATATCTGTTCTCCCGAACCCAGCAGTCGTTGCCTCCCGGGACACTTTCACAGGATTCCCCGACCACGATCTCAGCGGCCCCACTGCCGTTAAGCCACCGCAGCTCGTGGCCAGGACGCCATCCTCTCCGGCGACACTGCCGCCGTCGTCGGTCTTCTTGCCCATCACCCGCCACAGGCGCAGCTCGAAGACCGTGTCCAGGTCGATCTCCTCCTCCCGGGAACCGGCCTGGCCGTCCCGCTCGATCAGGGTGGTGAGGCCGGAAGCCCCCGCCCTTCTCACGGAGTAGGTGCCGCTGGTCGTGTAGGCCACGCCGTTGATCTCGCCGCCCAGGTCCTTGGCGCGTTCAAGAACCCGTTGCAGCTCAGCGCCCCCGGGCTGCTCGGTTCCCGCGTCGGGCATGTTCTTCCAGACCGCCTCTCGCAACGGTTCCGGCTCCCACGTCTTCTCAGGCATCCCGCTCCTCCTTGTCCTCAAGCGGCCTCTCGCTGCTGCCCACCAGGTAGGAGGACCATCCCTCCCAGCCGGCTCCGGCCTCGGATTCCTCTCGATCCCGGAGTTCACGTCTCTGAGCCCCTTCAGAATCCGCCGAGGAAGCGACTCGCCCGTCCCGTCCTCCGCCTTGAGGGACCAGTTCTCGATCCCCAGGTCCCTTTTCCGCCGGTCACGGCCATGGCCGTGACCTCGACCTGCCCCATGCCCGGGGTGCCGCGGCTCCCCAGTGGGAGCGTCCCGGCGGCCAGCTCGGCGAGCACCAGCCCCAGGAGGCAGAAGGCGGCGCGGCTGCGGTCCTCGCCCTGGCTGTCCTCCTGCCCGCCCGGTTCCCCAGGCCCGCCCGCGCGTTGGTCAGCAGCCGGTCGAGGTCGAGCTCCAGGACGATGCTGTTCCAGGTGGAGTCGTAGACCTCCTCGCTGTAGAGCAACCCGTCCGCGACGCCGCCGGTCCACCGGTCGCCGGCGTTGTGCGTGACCTGCGGCTCAGGGCCGTCCTCGGCGGCGAGCGTGTCGAGGACCGTCAGCGCGCCACGGTGCGTCGTCGCCCCGAACAGGTCCCGCACCAGGCTCGGATCCTGCGCGAGCTGCTCGTGGACGCCGGCACTCGACCAGTCGGCCCCCGTGCTCGGGTCCTTCTTCGCCAGCAGGGATGGTGCGGGCGATCCGCGTCGCCCGGGTCCGCAGCGCGCCGCGGACGGAGCTTCCGGGCAGCACGATCGGGTCGGTCTCCTCCGGGCCGGCGCGCAGGGGGCGGGCCGGCTTCGTCTCCTCAGAGTCCGCGCCCTCCGCCTCTCCCGGCGCTCCGTCTGCGGCCCCGGCGTCGGCGCCCTCCCCGGAGCCGTCATCCTGGGGCTCGGCCACGAGGATCCCGGTGGGGCTGTCCCAGGTGATCTCGATCCGCATCCGGCCGCTGCCCCCGCAGTCCACGGGGGCGACGTCGACCGAGCGGCCGCCGGCGCCGGAGAGCCACTCCTCCAGTCCCGCCCGGCTGCCCGGCTCCGCCTTGGTGAGCCTCCAGGCCTTCTCCGAGTCGCTGAGCGCGACTCTCCCCCACCCGGCGTTCTGCCGACCGCCGAAGGCGACCCTGCCGTCCTTGATGAGCCCGATGATGAGCGCGAAGAGCTTCTCGACCTGCTCCGGCCCGGGCGGGGCGACATCACCCTGAGGTACCTCGACGTCGTCGGGCAGCCCGGCCTCCGCGGTGATGGTCAGGGCGAGCTCCTTGCCGCGGGGCAGGTACTCGTGCTCGAACAGCGCGGTGTCGCCGGTCGAGCCCCAGTACCGGTCGATGGCGTTGCCCATCCGGGTCGGGAGCACGATCTTGTGCTCCTCATTCCCCTCATAGCCCTCGGTGGGCAGCTCGACCGTGTGCACTGTGATCGCCGAGGCCCGCAGCGGCGCCGCTGAACCGGCCCCGCGGGTTCCGTCATCGCCCCACAGCTGCTGCAGATCGCGTTCGTCCTCGCCGCGCTCCTCGAGGAATCGCTGGCAGGCGGCTCGCAGGGCGCCCTTGACGGAGCGCCCGGTGAGGACCGGACGGCCATGGCCGTCGCGCGCGAATCGCCGGGCGACGGTGGTCCTATCCTCTGGGCCGCGCCGGCGGTCGACCACCTCGTCGATGCCTCCCGAGTGGAGGGGCGCGTCCGTCACCAGGTGGACGGTGAGCTCATAGCGGGTCACGCTCATCGCTGAGCCTCCTTCGATGCCGCAGCACCATCAGCGGTCGGTGCGAGGTCCTCCCCGTGAAGGCTCCTCAGTGTGAACGTCTCCTTCTCCAGCAGGGGGTGCCCGACGACGAACCGCCCGAAGCCCTGCGCCCGCAGCTCCCCGATGCCGACGGCCGCCAGGGCGGCCAGCCTCTCCGGGGCGGTGGTTCTCACCTTGAGGACCGAGCCGGCCTGGATGGCCATGCGGGTGGCCCAGGGGCTGGTGGCTCGCCGCGGACCAGGAGTCCACGCGCCGGTGCCTGACCCCGGCGTTGAAGCGCGTCCCGTCCGCCTCGGCGAGCTCGATGGGGGCGCCGGCCCGCTCGAAGGCGGCGAGCAGGTCGGTCAGGCTCCCGCCCGGGCCGAGCCGGGCTGAGCGGGCCAGTACGTCGGAGGTGAACCAGATCGTCGTGTCCTCGGCGTCGACCACCTGGGGCGCCGGGCTCGGTGCGAAGGCCGAGAGCGTGCACTCGGTCTCCCCGAAGGTGCCGCTGAGGCGACGCGCCCCGAGGCGGGCCCGGTGCCCGGTGCCGGCGAGGGCCTCCAGCTGCTCACCGATCCGCTGGTACAGGCGGGTTGAGACCGTCACCGTCGCCTGGAGGCTCAGGCCCGCCGGGAGCGCCCGCACCAGGTAGAGCTGGCCGTCCCTGGCCGCCCCGGTGGCGGCGTCGTGCGCCGTGGACTGCCGCCCAATGAGCGCCGGGGCGCCCTTCGCGCCGGCGGTCGGGAAGACGTATCCGTTGCGCAGCGGCTTGTGGACCTCGTGCTCGGGCTCCTCGGCGCGCATCCGGTTGCAGACGCGCATCTCCTCGTCGCCCTCGCCCTCAGCCGTCTTGGGCTCCTGGCTCTCGGCTCCCTTGGCCGACCTTGGGGCTGGAGAACACCAGCGGCATCGGCAGCCCGCGCCCCTGGTAGGGAGACGACGCCGTCGGAGACAAGCAGCTCCCCGTTGACGACGGCGTCGCGGACCTCCTGGACGAGGGCCTCCGATGCGCCGGGGGCCTGGGCGACGGTGCGCGTGATGAGCCGGTGCACCCAGGGCAGCAGGACGGTGCCGCGCAGGAAGTCCAGGGAGCGGATCTCGTTGGACATGGGGACCTGGTAGGAGACCACCGGGGTTCGCAGGTCGATCGTCAGGGTCGCCTCGTGGAAGGTGCCGGCGGCGGTGGATGCAGGGCTCGACTGTAAGACCGGGGCCGCTGCAGTGGTCGCGTCCGCCGCGGGAGGCTGCGGGGCGCCGCGCCCCTTCCACCTGCCCAGCTGTGTGCGGCACCAGTCCTGACGGCCCGGGTGTCGCCGGGCTCGTGGTCGGCGTGGATGAGGACGTCGCAGACGCCGTCGCCGACGGCCCGGTTGGAGCCGATTGCACGCACCAGCAGGCCGGCCAGGGCCAAGAGGAGCTCGGCGGCGTCGCGCTGCTCGTCGCTCCAGGTCAGGGGGCGTCCGTCCTGGTCGACGTCGGACAGGGTGACCTCGCCGCGCAGCCGGCAGGCGCCGGCGCGTTCGAAGATCCTCAGGAAGTCCTCGCGCGCTGTGCCGGTCTTCTCGTCGATGGACAGGGAGACGACCTCGTGGATAAGGTCGGCGGGGTCGGCCCGGCGGGTCGATGAGCCTGGCGTCGGAGAAGGTGACGAGCCGCGGCGCCAGGTCGGAGCCGAACAGGGCGGAGGCGAAGGCGCGCCAGGAGCGGCCGGAGCCGTCGTCGAGTGCCTGGGCCGCGAGGACGACTGCTCCCGCACGACGCCGGCGAGCACGGTCGCGCGCACGATCGGCAGGCCGCGCTCGTCGCTTCTCGACGACGGAGTCCACGCCGCCGGCGACGCCGGTTCCGGTGGTGACGCCCCAGTCGGAGTGGAAGGTGACTGACAGGGGGAAGGAGGTCGGGGATGAGGGGCTCATTCGGTGGCCTCCGATGCTGTGTTGGGGGCCTCCCCCAGGCTGGGAGGGAAGCTCGAAGAAGGAGGGCGGGAGGAGGTCGGAGAGCTCCAGGAGGTCGAACACGGCGCCCATGCCGCCGAGCTCGGTGTCGATCCAGTCGCCGACCTCCTCGCGGGCCGTCTTCCACTCATCGCGGGCTCGCCGGTGCGACGGAGTCTCCCGGTCCTCCTTCTCCTCAGGCGCCTCGGAGCCCGGAGTCTCGCGGTCCGCGGTCTCAGCGGTCGGAGCGTCCGTCGCGTCGTCGTCACGATGAGCGGCTCGTTCCCGCGCATCCGCGGACAGCAGGCCGCGGATGCGCGCCGCCCGGGTGCGTGGGAACGGTTCGAGGTCGGTCTCGTTTCGGCTCTCGTCGGTGCTGCTGAGGGGCACCCCCTTGAATCGGGCGACGCGCCGGCAGGTCGCCTCCCAGGACTCGTGGCGAGGCCGTTCGTCGAGGAGTCGGCGGATGCGCTGCCCTCATCGTCGCCGGAGCCGGCGGTTCTGGAGCCGGCGTTGCAGGTGCGCGGGGCCGACGGCGTGTCGTCGTTGAGCAGGCGGAAGGGACGGGTGGTGAAGCGCTCGTAGCCGCGTATGGCCTCGTCGGGGTCGAGGACCGTGGTGTCGAACAGGACGTGGTAGTCGAGCGTTGAGCACGGTGGCTGCGCCGTCTTACCGACTTTCTTGGCGCGATCGACCAGTTTCTCGGCCAGCTCGTAGGCGATGTGGAAGGGGAAGTTGCGTTTGACGATGGCGACGCCGGCAGCGGCGGTCATGGGGCCGGTGTCCTGCCCCTTGGGCGGGGTGAGGTAGCACAGGATCGGGTCGTTGCCGGTGGCCTCCTCGTAGTAGCGGAGGTAGGCGGCGGCGAAGGGGAGGGCGTAGTCGCCGCTGGTGATGACGGTGACGTCGTCGCCACCGAGGATCACCGGGACGACCGGGATGGCGGTGTAACGCCCTATTGCTGCTCTCGGCATCTTTTCGCGCAAGCTTAGCAACACGCTCCCAAGCGGATCTAAATGCCAGCTTAACTGCAGCGTCCAGTCGCTCGCTGATTTTAAGAACGAACGCCCTGAGCGCGTCACTATCACCTTCAGCTACTTCGAGTTCACCTTTAAGAGCGCCGCCACCTTTCTCTGACAAGACTTCATCGAGGCGTCGCATGACACCACCAACACCATTTCCGTCTATGTGAATGACGGCAACTTTGGAAGGAACCCCGACACCGCCCTCCGAGGGCAGTCTGAAGCAATTCCTCGAGTTTAGTCGGGTCGCGAGCCAGCTTCTCATCTTCATCATATAGCAACCGTTGCACCCGAGCGAGATTCAAAAAGTGATCTCTGGCGAGATTCGCCTGACGAACCTTGACTCGAGCAGGCAGAGACAGGGCCCTCCTTCAAGGCGAGAACTTGGGGCTGCCACCTCACCACCATCCAGATACGACGGGGCCGCAGGCAGCGAAGAATCATTCGCCCGCAACAAGAATGGCATTTGCGCAAATCTCGACAGGGCGGGACTTCTATTCAAGGCGTATTGATGGGCGACATGATCGACAGCCCGCAGATCATCCCCACTGAGATAGGAGCCGCCCATGTGAACGAACACGCCGCTAACATCCATTTCGGGCGCTTCAGCGTGTGCCCGGCGTGTCACCTCACCAATGAGCTTCCGGGCTGAACTGTCGCAATCAAGCATGAGCAGGGGTCTTCCAGATGAGCGTGACACCCACTGGACATTTAGGTTCAACTTAGTGACGCTTTCCTCGACCCAAGAGTCAAGGAGAGTGATTTGAAAGGAAAGCCCCAACATTCTCTTTGAGTCTTGTTGACGAAAAATGAATCGCTGTTTCGCGTGAATATCAAACAGAACAAGTTCCATGATCAATCCATTCGTCGACCGTGCTCCAGTGCAGCCTTTTTGTTCACACTAGCACTTTCGTGATAACGTTAGAACGATTAAACGTGTCAACATCAAGCATTGGTACATACCTATCTTTGTCGCGTTCATACTCGTAGACGGTGAAACTGAGAGTATTGACATTCCTGCCGATCAAGAACGCTAGTGGTAGCGGACACCTCATCATGAGGTCAATATGAGCCGCACCGTGAGAGCCAGAACCGTGAGGGCTAGAGAGGTCACGGATCAGGTTGGAAGCCTCCCTCGCGATGCGCGCCCCGTCATTGGGATCGATTTTCCTGGGCTCCCGCATTCCAATGCGCGCAGAATAATTGATCTTCTCTTTATTCGCCTCAACAAATGAAGTGAACGCGGAGTCAAGCCGCCCAGCAACAAGGTCCAGATATACGGCGACTCGAGCACGCCCTGCCGAAGACTCATTACAGACTCTTTGATCTGTTAGGTGAAGAAAACTTTCGTTCTGGTCACCGTTATTCTCCCGCCCCCAGTTCTCGCCGCTCTGCCGAACGATTGCTCGTTTAACAAATGTCTCAGGGAACTGCGCCCCCAAAATAAAGGCAAGGAACAAGTGAGCCCGGCCCTCGACCTGCAACACCGAAGGCGACACAGATTCTACAGCCTTCCGCGTCTCTTTGAGGGTGTTCTTGAACGTTTTCAGCGCTTCCCTATTGAAACGATCACCGTTCCTCGGTGCAGCCAGTCGAAGGTCAAGGTGGTTACCTGACGATGCATGGTCGATAGACTCTTCCCAAGAATACAAACCAAGTCGAACGATCCTATCGTCCTTCTCTTGACATGCTTGATGAATCCTTTTGACTCGCTCCGTCGCCATCGCTCCCACAAGAGCGATAAGATTCTTTTCTTCCACCCCGAACTGCTTGATCAACGAAAGTGGACCTTTCAAGTCGCTTCCAACCGCAACCGTACGCATGCGGCGATCTGGCGCAGAATAGTCAAGTCCTTCCCTCACGGCATCCTTATCATTGACGTTGATGATGCAAATCGGGAACGTTGGATCGTTATCGAGCAGCTGCAGAAGCCCTGGGACCTCATTTTTGGAGATCACGTCGCTGCGCGCCGTGTCTTCTGTTGAAATCACGATGGCTCCTGAAATTGTTTGCTCGATAGCCCGGTTCACCCTTTTTTCGATGTGTCCCACTTGCATGGCTTCAGAGTCAATCCACGGGCACGCCGACAGACTCAGCAATGTCGACACACGATCGGCAATCGATTTACCATCGGAATGACGGTACGAGATAAACACCGGACCATACGGATCGATCTGCAACTCTGCTGAACTCATTGCGTCCTTCTTCTCTCATTCAACTTGCCGCGAATCGCGCCGACTGGGAGTTGCCCCTCGAACCCTTGAGGAAAACCACGGTCGATCCAAGCCTGATGACATCGGCTCCGATCATAGCCACATGGAGAGATTCTCGCGGCACTTCTATGAAGTAAATTCATCAACTATCCGCAGGGCCGGCTACACCCTACCGGGGAACCTCCGTACGCCCGGATATCCGAGTAATGGAGCCAAACTCGCCCACGACAGTGGTGCGATAGCGCTTATCGCTCTCGATGCTCCCCCAGATCACCCTCAGTACACCACCACACTCGTTACCTAACGATCACATCATTTTCATCACTATCGGCAATTAATGGGGCCGTAACTTCGGTGCACAGGGTCCCATGGGTGCTCCTTCTGTCAGGTTCAGCAGGGAGGGTTCTTCCCACTGGCCCAGGTTGAGGAGCGTTTCATCGAGGCGGTTCTGCTCATGCTGCTTCAGCGCTTCCGGGCGTCCTCGCTCATGGCTTGTCTGGCCGACGTTCAGCCGCGTGCTGCGGATGAGGTGGATCGTGTGATCGAGCTCGACTCGGAGGCGGTCGGGTTCGTCGTCTCCAAACAGTGGACCATGATGACCGACGCCGACAGACAGCTCGACGCCTTCCTGACCTACCTGCTGGACACTTACCGGATTCCTCTACTGGTTGAGGAGGCCAGAGATCAGGCGCACAGGCTCCGCGAGAACGTACTGATGCGCATCGGCCCCGCCGACCAGAAGGCCGAGGAGGAGCGCGCCCGCTCCACACGGGTCATGGAGATCGCCTTGGCGGTCCTGACCTTCATAGGGCTGCCGCTGAGCGTGTTCCTGGAGATCTGGTCCAACTGGGAGGCCGCCAAGGGTATCGCGGTCCGGCACCAGCGCATCGGCGGCTGGGACGCGGGATGGGGGTGGATTCTTGGCTTCGGTCTTATCGGGTCGGTCCTCATCGGCGGTGGGATCTGGCTGCTCATCGACAAGGTGGGCGGCCGGGTGGCTCGGCGTGGGAAACGCTCCTGACGCCGAGCCGGGGACCGGATCCACCCCACCACACCAGGATGTGCCCGCAGTCACAGGCGGGAACGTCGACCTTTTGGCTTGACGTCGTTGGAAGTTGGTGGCTGAAGATGCTCAAGGTGCCGTCGGTGGCGCTTGGCGTCAGGACGCCGAAAAAGTGGTTAAATAGGGGCGGTGCTGGCCGGTCCGCGGGGTGCTTGCGGAGCCGGTGGCGCTCCAGCCCCTGGAAATGGCGCAACGACGCCGCTCCCAGAGGTAGGGGTCAGAAAGCACCCAGCACCAGAAGGTGCATTAAGACAGAATGGCCACCGCATTAGCCTGTATTCTCCAGTCAGAAAGCACCCAGCACCAGAAGGTGCATTAAGACGGTGTCAGCGGTGCTGAGTTCAGTCAGGTAGTTCTCGTCAGAAAGCACCCAGCACCAGAAGGTGCATTAAGACACGAGTCGCTGTCAGCGTCCTGGTAGCAGACTGCCTGTCAGAAAGCACCCAGCACCAGAAGGTGCATTAAGACTTGGGGTTGATGCCCGGGTCGTAATTGTCCATAGTCAGAAAGCACCCAGCACCAGAAGGTGCATTAAGACGTTTTGTATGCCTCGTACTTGCCGAGGTGGCGGGCGAGCCAGAAAGCACCCAGCACCACAAGGTGCATTAAGACGCGCATCCAATCATGGTTGGCAGCGTCCCAGTCCTCACGTCAGAAAGCACCCAGCACCAGAAGCACCTATTCACGGGGCTTTCCGTGCGGTGGCTGCCAACAGCGCCGGAAAACGGCCAGTCCGACCGCCAGTCCCTTGAACAGGCCCTCCGAGCCGACCCGAACACCCCGCCACCACGGGCGCCGTCCTCCTCGACGACAACCAAGGCCTCCACCCCAGGTGGATTCGTGCCAGGTGAGCTCGCAGGATTCCAGCAAGCATCACGCAGCCGAAACGCCTACACCGCAGGGACCGGCCAGCAGACGCAAAGCCAGGGACCGCGCCAAGGAGCCCAGCCGCCCGCTCGTCACCCACTCGCGGGACACAATCAACGCGTCGGCGGACCAACATCCATGTCCCACACCAGCACTGCTTCAGCAGCGACGCAGAGGCAGGACCATGACGCCACCGAAAGAACGGTTGCCAACACCAGCCTTTAACTTATAACTTAAGTACGTGACTACGATTCAGGAGGCCCGGCGCAGCCTGGGCGTTGCGCAGAGTGAGCTCGCACAACGCCTAGGGGTTTCTGTCGCCTCCGTATCTCAGACCGAGACACGAGAGCGCGAGGCGACATTACGTTGCGCACGCGCGCCCGCTACCTCGGCGCGCTGGGCTTGGAGGATCTCGGGATCGTGGCCCTACACACCCCTCGACAACACAACACCCCTCCCCGACCTCGACCCCGGTATCACCAGCATCACTCCGGACAGCGCTGCGGCCTCCAGCCGCTCACGACGCCGCAGCCTCATGCTCCACCGACTGGTCGATGCCTCCACCAACTGGTCGGAGACGTCATCCTGGCACCCACAGGTTGTCACCGGAATCGCACGCAATGAACACTCAGTTCAAGGGACGCTGCACCGGTCGGCTCTCGAACGCTGGAAGTCATGGATAGAGTCAGGCGACATCGAAACGATGCGTGAACTCATGTGCGCCGAAGACGGGGACGCCTGTCTGCTCCGAGACGTCTCCCCCATGGCGGGATTTCTCAGCACGCCCCAACGCCAGGCCGTCATCTACTGGGAGAGGAAGCACTATGCGGCGTGAGCAGCTCTACCACGCCATTCGTACAGCCTGCACAATCACCAACAGAAGCGAGGTGACCGTTCTCGGCTCACAGTCTGCCCTCATCTCTTTAACGAGCTGAGCAGCCAGGCGGCTCGGCGGAGGGAACGCTCCTAACGCTGAGTCCAGGGACCGGCTCCGCCCCCCCACCACACCAGGATGTGCCCGCAGTCACAGGCGGGAACGTCGACCTTTTGGCTTGACGTCGTCGGAAACTGGTGGCTGAAGGCACCTGAGGGGGCGTCGGTGGCGCTTGGCGTCAGGACGCCGAAAAGTGGTTAAATAAGGGTACTGCTGGCCGGCCCCGCGGGGTGCTTGCGGAGCCGGTGGCGCTCCAGCCCCGGGAAGTGGCGCAACGACGCCACTCCCAGGAGCAGGGTCAGAAAGCACCCAGCACCAGAAGGTGCATTAAGACTGAATACGAGCTGAATTAAGCGCGCATATGGCAATTGCGTCAGAAAGCACCCAGCACCAGAAGGTGCATTAAGACCCGTCCAGGAGCGACCCGGACGTGTGGACGTGGGTCAGAAAGCACCCAGCACCAGAAGGTGCATTAAGACAGCAGACCCATCTCAGGCATCGTCAGGAAGTAGTACAGTCAGAAAGCACCCAGCACCAGAAGGTGCATTAAGACTGTCCATTCCAGGATGACACGGTAGCTCTCGGCGAAGGCCAGAAAGCACCCAGCACCAGAAGGTGCATTAAGACCTGTGATGAGCTTGGGTGTAGCGCTCACGGTGGGTCGCCAGAAAGCACCCAGCACCAGAAGGTGCATTAAGACGGAGCATGGCGGCGTCAGCGCGAGAAACGGAGCGGGCCAGAAAGCACCCAGCACCAGAAGGTGCATTAAGACAGGTGGACCCAGTTGGCGTAGAGCTGCAGGTTGGTGGGTCAGAAAGCACCCGGTACCACAAGGTGCATTAAGACCTCAGCATCAGGAAGACCAGCGCCATCCTCAAACTCCGTCAGAAAGCACCCAGCACCAGAAGGTGCATTAAGACTTCTTGGTTCTGGTAGAGCCGATCTCCGTCGTCGCCAGTCAGAAAGCACCCAGCACCAGAAGGTGCATTAAGACCTTGGTGACTGACCACCCAGCATCTTGAAGGACCGCCAGAAAGCACCCAGCATCAGAAGGTGCATTAAGACTCCACCTTCTCAGGGTTTCCGTTGATCTTGGGGGCCAGTCAGAAAGCACCCAGCACCAGAAGGTTCATTAAGACGCGCATTCCAACAATATACGCGACGATCATACCGAGTCAGAAAGCACCCAGCACCAGAAGGTGCATTAAGACATCTCGCGCCCGAGGCTTCCACTGGGACGCCAGTGTCAGAAAGCACCCAGCACCAGAAGGTGCATTAAGACGCTGAGTAGACCCCGTTAACTCCCACCCAAGAGTGTCAGAAAGCACCCAGCACAGAAGGTGCATTAAGACAGCGAACCGGACGTGTGGACGTGGAGGGCCACGTACGTCAGAAAGCACCCGGCACCAGAAAGTGCATTAAGGCTGGCCAGCTGGTGTGGGGCAAGCAAACTCCTAACCAGGTCAGAAAGCACCCAGCACCAGAAGGTGCATTAAGACAGGATTGACCACTTCCAGGTTCCAACCGTCGTCAGTCAGAAAGTACCCAGCACCAGAAGGTGCATTAAGACACGAGAGCCACTTCGTACTCGATACGACATCCCCTTGCGTCAGAAAGCACCCAGCACCAAAAGGTGCATTAAGACAGCATCTTCATCGAGTAGTCGGTCACGTTCGTCATGAGTCAGAAAGCACCCAGTACCAAAAGGTGCATTAAGACTGGTCATCGGAGAGTAGAGGGAGGGTGACTCCCGGTCAGATAGCATCCAGCACCAGAAGGTGCATTAAGACGAGAGAGGTGATGACCTGGCGAGTCCTGAGGTTGGCGTCAGATAGCATCCAGCACCAGAAGGTGCATTAAGATGCGAGGGTCAACCCGAATCCGAACTCCACGGCCTTGTGTCAGAAAACACCCAGCACCAGAAGCGCCTATTCACGGAGCTTGCCGTGCGGCGGTTGCCAACAGCGCCGGAAAACGGCCAGTCCGACCGCCAGCCCCTTGAACAGGCCCTCCGAGTCGCCCCTGAACCACCCCGCCACCACGGACGCCGTCCTCTCGACGACCCTCCACCCCAGGTGGATTCGTGACAGGTGAGCTCGCGCGATTCCAGCGAACGTCACGCAGCCGAAATACCTCTACCGCAGGAGCTGGCCAAGCGGACGCAAACCAAAACGGGCGGCACCGAGAAACTCGGCATCCGCCCACTTGCCGTTCATTCCTCGCCCGCCCACGAGCGGGCAGACAGTCATGCGACCAGGCGGCCCGGCCGACAACAGCCCAGCAGCCGCCCCCGCGCGCCGCCCCCGCTTCAGGCGCGGCGCAGACGCAGGATGACGAGGCCGCCGGACAGCAGGATCGCCGCCACGGACAGCACACCGATCGCCACACCCGTCACCGGCAGCCACCGCTCCCGGACACTCTGGGCGGAAGGCCGCTCAGCGGCGCTCGTGAGCCCCTTCGCGTCCTGGCTGCTACCAGCGCCCACCACGACCTCGTTGTGGTCACCGTCCCCGGCCCCACCCGAGGACTGCGAACCGGCACTCGCGCCATCCGGCACCGAGCCGCCGTTGGAAGACGGGGCCCCCGCAGCCGGGCCCTGCTGAGCCTTCGCCTGGGACGAGGCCGACGCCGAAGCCGCCGGGGCCGGCGTCGCAGCGCCACCCCCGGCACCCGCACCGCCACCGGCACGCTGCTGATCCGCAGGTGCGGCCGCGCCACCAGCAGGAGCGGACCACTGCGGGCGCGCCACCAAAGCCACCTCAGCCATCATCTGCGCATCCAAGGTCTGCGCCTGAGCCGTGCCCGTCGAGGCCCGCACAACCTGGTTGTTGCCGACATAGATGCCGACGTCGTAGACGTTCCCGAACACCGTGGACCGGGCGGGAGCCGAGCCGGAACCGCCCTGCCCCCCGGACAGGGGGTTGGAGAAGAAGACAATGTCCCCGGGGCTGATCGAGCCGTCCGTGTTCAGCCACAGACGCCCCTGGGAGTGGAACCAGCCGGCCAGGTCATCCGGCTTCCAGCTCCCAGAAAGGTCCTGCCCGACGTCGGCCCGGTAGCCGACCTGGGTGTTCTGGTCCGCCGCATACGTCGTGTGCGAGTAGTCCCAGCCGGAGAGCACCATGCCCGCCAGGGCCGAGGACGTGATCGCGTACGGGGCGGGGCCACTGGCACGCGCATTCGCCCCCGACAGCGGCGTAGGACGCGACGCATCCGACACCAAGGACCCTCCGGCGCTGACGAAGGACTGGGTCCGGGCCACCACGTCGTTGGCGGCGGCACCATCCGGGCCGGCGGCCGGAGAGGCGGGGAGCCCCTGCGGCACGGCCCACTGGCCATCAGCCAGCATGACCGAGACAGCGCCCAACACGCCCCCGGGACTGACACCCTCCACGTTGTAGGTCAGGCCGCCACCATCACCGGGCGCCTCGTCACCGAGAGTCGTCAGAGTGCCCGAAGCACCGCTGACCTGCGCCATCTCAGCAACCGTATTAAACGTGTTGCCGGAGGTCGGCTCCGCGGACACCGGAGCCATCATGGGGATGCTCAGCGAGGACGACAGCACCACCGCACCGGCGAGACCAACCAGCCTCGGAGCGCGTCGACGCACAGCCTTCTTCACTGTTACCAACAGTCCTTCCACGTCACCCGCCGGGAGGGGCATCCACCGGCGACCTGCACTTGTTATCTTAACGTAACGTACGCGACTCCGACCACCTTGAAAAGGGGGCACATCGCAGTTCGCGGGCCCCTTGACCGCCGCCCGACGACGGCACCCAGGTGCCACATCCCGTTATTTTTCCGTCTTACCCTCAGGTTGCGTCAAGGTTGACCTGGATCAGTCAACCCCCGTAGACCCTCCAGGGCGCAGCGTACCGATGAACGGCAGGGTTGCGGTACCGCTCGGCGTAGTCCAGCCCATAGCCGACGACGAACTCCGTAGGAATATCGAAGCCGACGTACTTGACGTCCACCTCGACCTTGGCGGCGTCGGGCTTGCGCAGCAGCGTGGCGATCTCCACCGAGGCCGCGCCGCGGGAAGACAGGTTGCCCAGCAGCCAGGACAGGGTCAGCCCGGAGTCGATGACGTCCTCAATGATGAGGATGTGACGGTCGGTAACGTCGGTGTCCAGGTCCTTGAGGATGCGCACCACGCCGGAAGACTTGGTGCCCGAGCCGTAGGAGGACACCGCCATCCAGTCCATCGGGGCACTCATGTGCAGCCGGCGTGACAAATCCGCCATGACGTAGACGGCCCCCTTGAGCACGCCCACGAGCAGAGGGTCGCGACCGGCGTAGTCCGCGTCGATCTGCGCGGCCATCTCATCGAGGCGCTGCCCGATCTGCTCCTCGGTGATGAGAACCTGCTGAAGGTCCGATCCCATGTCCGTGGCGTCCATACGCCCTGCCTTCCTCATGTGTCGTCATAACTGCGCGGGCCCACCGGGGCCGGGGAGGCCACCGGTCCGCGCCGACGCCATAAGCCTGCCACAACGGGCCGCGACCTGGCACTTCAGCTAACGCGACGCACCCACACGTCGGGGCGGGCGAGCTCAGCCGGCGTGGGCAACAGCTCGGGATCAGCCCACACGGCGTTGAGCCCCTCGTGCCCGATACGGGTCACGACGCTGCGCACGAAGGCGGCGCCGTCGGCGTACTGGGCCTCCTTGGCCTCCAGCCCCATGAGCCGGTGCAGCAGGAGCGAGCCCAGTCCGGGGCCGGGGCCGATGCCGCCGTCGGCCGCGCGGCTGCGCGAGAGCACGGCCCGAAGCCGGTGGACCGACGGCATCCGGTTGGGGTGCACGTCATCGAGGACCACCTCGGCGTGCCCCTCCAGGAAGGTCAGCGCGGCCGCCAGGGAGGCGACCTCGGCGCGATCCGTGACGTTCATCAAACCCTCGAGCACCCGCCCTCGGCCCGCGCGCGCCGCAAGGTGCACCGCCCGGCCTCGCCGTGGCCGGCTCCCCCGCCCTCGCGGACTGGCACCCTCGGCGCCCCCTGCACACGGCCTCGACGACGGCGCCGATCACCATGCGCATGGAGTCCGACAGGTAGGGGCCGAGCCAGGGCGCGGCGGCCAGCTGGACGGCGTGGGTCATCTCGTGCAGGCAGACCCAGGCGGGCAGGTCGAGCATGTCCAGGTCCATCTGGCGGCGCACCGCCAGCACGTTGGGGGCCACGAGCAGGGAGGTGCGGCGACGCCGTCCCGTCCCAGCCTGCGCCTGTCGTCACGTCACGGGCCGGCGAGGTGGCGGGCGCCGCGTCGTCGGTCCCCTCGCCTGCGGGCGGAGCGACGTCGGCGGCACCGGCCCCGTGGCCGTGGGGCCCACTCGGGCCGCAGGGCACCACCTGCCCCAGGAGCCGGGTGGCGAGCAGGCTCATCGCCCCGGCGACCTCGGCGGCCCCGACGAGCTGGATCGCCTCCGAGGCCCGCGGGGCGGGCACCTGCTCCATGAGGCCGCGCAGCGCCCGGGTGGAGGCGCGCACGAGCCCGGCCCGGTCGACGACGCTCACGCGCGTGGTCTCGGCGACCTGCTGGGCCGCCCGGTTCAGGCCGGTGATCCTGGCGACCCAGGCCGGCGCCTCCTGGGCGGAGCGGCGCAGGACCGCCACCGAGCTGGCGCGCGCCGAGCGCGAGGCGCTGGGGCCCGCCGGGATGAGCGCGCTCAGGCGCTCCACCGTCCGCCAGTCGACGAGTCCCGCCGCTGTGCCCTGGGTCGTCACCGTGACACCTTTCTCGCCGAGTTCACCGGGCTGCCCGAGCCCCTGTCTTTCGCCACTGCGCCGAACACGCCGCCGCGCCTCTCACGAGCAGCCGCAGGAGGCCAGGGGCGCCACGAAGTGGTTGTCGATCGCGGTCGCGGCCGCCCCGACGCCGTTGGCGGGGAAGCCGTTGGCCAGGACCGCGAAGGCCAGCTGGCGCCCGTCAGCGGTGGTAACGACCCCGGCCAGGGAGGAGGTCTGCTCCAGTGAGCCGGTCTTGGCGCGCACCGTCCCAGCCGCGGCGGTGTCGTGCAGGCGGTGGTCCAGGGTCCCGTCCAGGGCGGCGACGGGCAGATCGGCGATGAGGGTGCGTCCGGCCGAGCTGCCCTCGCCTCCGGCGGCCTTGGCGAGGATCTGGGCCAGGAGCCTGGCGGGGACCTTGTTGCCCTTGGCCAGCCCCGAGGAGTCCAGGAGCGTCACCCCGGAGGTGTCGAAGCCGTCCTTGCCCAGCTGGGCGAGCACGGCCTTGGAGGCCCCGGCAAAGTCGGTGGTCTCCTTGGCGTGCGCGGCCACGAGGCGCCCCTCGACCTCGGTCATCGTGTTGTCGGAGGTCTTCAGCGACAGGGCGAGGATGTCGGACAGCGGGGCGGAGGAGACCGAGGCCATCTCCCGGGCGCTACCGGAGGCTGCGGCGCGTGTCGGCTCGCCGTCGACCGTGATGCCGGCCTCGCTCAGGTGCTTGGCGAAGGCCTGGGCGGCCCCCATGGCCGGGTCCTCCGGGTAGCCCTGGTTCTGGGTGGCTGAGACATCCACCATGATCGGCTGGATCTTGGCCACGTACTGCTCGTTGCCGGCCTCCCACTTCTCGTTCCACTGGGCACCGGTGAACAGGGTGTCGTCCAGGCGCAGGGGAGACCGACGTCGTCCCCTGGGACTTGAGCTTCTCAGCGGTGGCGCGGGCGAGGTCGCCCAGGCCCGCGTGACCGGCCGTGGCGCTCGGGTCGCCCTCGTTGTCGGCCAGCAGCACGTCACCGCCGCCCACGAGGGTGAGGGTCTGCCCCTCCAGGACGGCCTTGGTCTGAAGGGTGTGCCCCGGCCCCATGGAGGACAGGGCGGCCCAGGCGGTGAGCACCTTGTTGGTGGAGGCCGGCGTCACCCCGGTGGCGGCCGAGCGGTCCAGCAGCTCCTCGCCGGTGGCGACGTCGACGACGGAGGCCGTCACGTTCCCCCGGTCAGGGGCGGCGTCGGAGGCCACACCCTGGGCGTAACCGCTCAGGGCGGTCTTGGAGGGCGTGGGAGCCCCCTGGTCCAGGCCGGAGGGGCGGCGGCGGTCTTGGCGCTGGGGCCGGCCGGGTCAGGGAAGGGCCGGGGGCGACGTCGGCATAGGCGACCGTCACCGGGCCGGGCAGCAGGTCGAGAGCATCGCCCAGGCTGTAGTAGCCGCCGAAAAACCAGCAGGCTCGCCGCTGTCAGGGCAGCGGTCTGGACCTTGCGCATACGTCCTCCGGACTGGGTTGTGGACAGGCTGGGATGGCCTGTATATCAAGTAGGTAGGGCGCCCAGGAGGTTACCGCCACCGGTGCACCGACGTGCAGAGTACGCGTTTACCGACCTCAGGCGCTGTCGTGCGCCACACTAGTGCCATCAATACCCGCCCCGCCGGATCGACGCCGACCAGCAGGGCACCGTTCCAGCGCCCAACGAGCTGAAGACACGAGCGAAGGAGGCTCCCCGTGGAGTTCGACGTCACGATTGAGATCCCCAAGGGCAACCGCAACAAGTACGAGATCGATCACGAGACCGGCCGAATCCGCCTGGACCGCATGCTCTTCACCTCGACGCGCTACCCCGACGACTACGGCTACATCGACGGGACCCTCGGTGAGGACGGCGACCCCCTCGACGCGCTGGTCCTGCTGGAGGAGCCGACCTTCCCCGGCTGCGTCATCCGCTGCCGCGCACTGGGCATGTTCCGCATGCGCGACGAGAAGGGCGGCGACGACAAGGTCCTAGTGCGTGCCCAGCGCCGACCAGCGCGCCTCCTGGCGTACCGACATCGAGGACGTCTCAGAGTTCCACCGCCTGGAGATCCAGCACTTCTTCGAGGGTCTACAGGACCTCGAGCCCGGCAAGTCCGTCGAGGGCGCCCACTGGGTGGGGCCGCGAGGAGGCCGAGGAGGAGATCCGCCAGTCCTTCCAGCGCGAGGCCGACCGCGTCGCCCGCGAGGGCCACTGACGCTAGCCGGGCGGGCGGGGCGAGGCGGGGCGGCATACATGCTCCGCACCGCCCCACGGCTCGCGACTGACGAACCGCCCGCCCCGCCTCAGAAGCGCACCGCGTAGGGCATGACGCCGGAGTAGCGCATGGAGGTGACGCGCACGGTCATGCCGAAGGTCGGCGCCTCGATCATCGTGTCGTCGCCCTGGGTAGATGGCGACGTGGTAGATGCCGGACTGGCTGCCGTCGGAGGACCAGAAGACCAGGTCCCCGGGCTGGGCGGCATCGAGCGGGACCTGGGTGCCCTCCCGTACTGCACGCGTGAGGGTGCGTGAGGTACACACCGGCGGCCGCGTAGGAGACCATCGTCAGCCCCGAGCAGTCCAGGCCCGACGCCGACTCCCCGGCCCACACGTAGGGGGTTCCGATGTAGCCCATGGCCGCGTTGATGGCGGTGGAGGCCGCGTTGCCGGAGTACGACGGCGTGGGCTCAGGCTCAGGCTCAGGGGCCGGGGTGGGAGCGGGAGAGGGGCGGCCTCCTCCTCATCGGCCGCCTCTGGGCTCCCGGCTGGGAGGTGGTGGCGGGTTCCTGGGCGGAGGACTGGGGGCTCGGGCTGGGCTGGCTCGACTGCTCCTGGGGAGCAGGGGCCGACTCCTGAGGCTGGGCGGCGGCCTGCTCGGCCTGCTTCTGAGCGAGGTCGGCGGCCGCCTTCTCGAGGCCGCCTTGGCGGCTGCCTGGGCGGCAGCCTCCTCGCGGGCCTTACGCTCGGCCTCGACCTGGTTCTGGTACTTCGTCTCCAGCTCGACGGTGGTGTTGCGCTGGGCGGCCAGCTGGACGATGAGGTTCTGGCGGTTGGTGCGGGTGGTGGTGACGGCGTTCTGGGCGTCGTTGGCGGCGGCCTCGGCGTCGGACTTGGCGGTCGCAGCGGCGGTTGTGGCGGTCTCCTTGGCCGTGACCTTCTGGTCGGCGATGGTCTGCATACTCGCGGCCACCGCCTCGAGCGCCTCGACGTTCTGGACCTTGGCGTTGTTCTTCTCGCCGGCCCGGGTCAGGGCGACGTCGGCGTCGGCCAGGTCCGCCAGTGACTCGCTGGTGAGGTAGGGGGTGAGCGGGTCGAGCGGGTTGCCGCTCTCCTGGTAGGTCTGGACGACGATCGAGCCGAGGTCGGAGCGGGCCGTAGCCGTGCTGGAGGCGGCGGCGTCGGCGTTGGCCTGGGCGGTCTGGGCGTCCTTGGTGGCCGTGTTGAGCTCGTCGACGGCGGTCAGGTAGTCCTCGTTGGCGACCTGAGCCTTGATCTGGGCCTCCTCCAGGTTGCTGCTCTCCTGGGCGAGCTGGGCCTCCAGGGAGGCGATGGAGGTGGAGGTCGAGCGCTCGGAGGCCTTGGAGCGATCGATGTCGCTCTGATCCACGGGGTCGGCCAGCACCGATGGCGCCAGGGTGCATGCCAGGGCCACCACTGCGGTGGCAACAACACCGTATCCGTGCCGTCTTGGGGGGATCGAGCTCACAGGGGTTCTCCGTCGTGATGGGGCTGAACGTGAGGATGACGCCTCACCCGGGGACCGGCGCCGGCCCGCCGTCGGGATCCGTTCCGCGAGATCACGGGGCGCGGAGCGGATGAGGGACGAAGACGGCAGACAGCGTCAGCCCGGATGCGACAAAGCCACACTAGTCGCTTTGGCCCCATCTGAAAACATAGCTCACACTATTCACAATCGTAACTTACATCTCTGTAGTTAACGGATTGTGCCTGCGCTGACGGGGCTCTTCGTCGTCGTCATATGACCGTGACCGATATGACATCCGGCACAAATGACCGTTTGTGCAGGTCACTCTGGGTTGAAACGGCCGGATCGTCGCCGGCGGAAGGCGGTCGCTCAGGCCGAGCAGGCCGGCACCGCCCCGTGGCAGGGGACGCCGCGAAGGCGCCGCACCGGTACCGCACCCGCGCCGAGCCCCTACACCGCGGCCGCATGGCGGACACTCGTTTGGACCACCCGCGGAGGAAACCGCTAAAGTCGGAGCATGTTCCGTCGTCCTGAGGCCCTTCGGCCGGACGCCCCCACCACGGGGCGAATGCGCAGCTGACGCGCACGCCGCCGTCGGCCCACGTGCGCGTCCCGCCTCACCCGCACCATCACAGAAGTTGCAGCAATGGTGACGGCGGACGACCCAGCGCCACGACACCCGCCCCTCCTGCTGCCGGGCCACCTCCGACGCCGGGCGCAGCGACCCAGGCAGCCGCCCGTAGGCGCCGCCGCAACCGCCGGCGCGAGGCAGGCACCGCTCGTGGCACTGACATCGCCGCCGGTCACCGGGAACCACCAAGGAGTCCTCTGCGACCGACCAGCACCCCACCGCCCTCGACCAGGCCGCCCCCAGGGCGCGCAGCCGGTCCTCCCCACCAGCCCGGCGGGCTGGCGCTTTGAGACCAAGCAGGTCCAGGCCGGGCACGACCCTGATGTCCGAGCCCACCCACGCCCGGGCCATCCCTGATCTACCAGACCTCCTCCTACGTCTTCGAGTCGGCCGAGCAGGCGGCCTCCCGCCTCGCCCTGAGCGACCTGGGGCCCGATCTACACGCGCCTGAACAACCCCACCAATGACATCGTCGAGCAGCGGATCGCGGCCCTGGAGGGCGGTGTCGGGGCGCTGCTGACGTCGTCGGGGCAGGCGGCCACGACCCTCGCCCTGGTGACGCTGGGCGGGGCGGGCAACAACATCGTGGCCTCGCCCTCCCTGTACGGCGGCACCACGAACCCTGCTCACCCACACTCTGCCGCGGCTGGGCATTGAGGCGCGCTCGTGGACGACCCGGGCGACCCGGCGGCCTGGGCGGCGCTGGCCGACGAGCGCACCGTCGCCTTCTTCGGGGAGTCGATCCCCAACCCGCGCGGCGACATCCTCGACATCGAGGCGATCTCGGCGGCCGCGCACGAGCTGGGCATCCCGCTGGTCGTGGACAACACGGTGGCCTCGCCGTTCCTGACCCGCCCCTTCGAGTGGGGCGCGGACATCGTGGTGGCCTCGGCGACGAAGTTCCTGGGCGGGCACGGTTCGTCCGTGGCGGGCGTGATCGTGGACCCGGCGGCTTCGACTTCGCGGCCCAGCCTGAGCGCTTCCCGGGCTTCAACACGCCCGACGAGTCCTACCACGGCCTGGTCTACGCCCGGGACCTGGGGGTGGGCAGCCCGCTGGGCGCGAACCTGGCCTTCATCCTCAAGGCGCGCGCCGAGGGCCAGCGCGACCTCGGCTTCGCGCTGGCGCCGCACTCGGCCTTCCTCATCGCCCAGGGCATCGAGACGCTCTCGCTGCGCATGGAGCGGCACGTGGACAACGCCCTGGCGGTGGCCACCTGGCTGGAGGGGCGCGACGACGTCGCCTCGGTGCGCTACTCGGGGCTGGCCTCCAGCCCCTACTACGAGCGGCACCGCAAGTACTGTCCGCGCGGGGCGGGCTCGATCCTCACCTTCGACCTGGCCGGTGGGCGCGAGGCGGGGGCGGCCTTCATCGACGCCCTGAGCCTGTTCTCCAACCTGGCCAACATTGGGGACGTGCGCTCGCTGGCGATCCACCCGGCCACCACGACGCACTCCCAGCTCGATGACGCCGGCCTGGCCGCGGCCGGGATCAGTGCCGGGACCGTGCGCCTGAGCGTGGGGATCGAGCACATCGACGATATCCTGGCCGACCTCGAGCGCAGCCTGGCGGCGGCCCGGGCCGTCGGGGCGGGAGAGCGAGCGCGGCGGCCGGGGCCTGAGGCGGCGTGCCATGAGTGCGACCACGTCCTCCTCCTACCCCGTCTCCAGCGGCAGCACCCAGACCGAGCCGGCCGTCTTCGGCGTGGGCACGGCCTCCTCCAAGCTGGTGGACCGCAAGGCCGGCTCCCCACGGGCGCCTGGCGGCCCGGCGACGAGCCAGGGGCACCGTCGGTTCCTGGAGATCGGGGACCCTGCCCTGGAGTCCGGGGAGGTCCTGCCCAACACGGTCCTGGCCTTCGAGACCTGGGGAGCTGAGCCCGCAGCGCGACAACGCGGTGCTCGTGCTGCATGCCCTGACCGGCGACTCCCACGTCACCGGTGAGGCGGGGCCCGGGCACCCGACGCCGGGATGGTGGTCGGACCTGGTGGGGCCCGGGCGGGCCATCGACACTGAGCGCTACTCGTGGTGGCGGCCAACATCCCTGGGCGGCTGTCAGGGCTCGACGGGGCCGTCGTCGACAGCGCCGGACGGGCGCCCTGGGGTCGCGCTTCCGTGGCTGACCACGCGCGACGCCGTCGAAGCCGAGGCACGCCTGGCCGACGCGCTGGGGATCGAGGTCTTCCACCTGGTCATCGGGGCGTCGCTGGGCGGACACCGGGCGATCGAGTGGGGGTCACGCATCCGCAGCGGGTGCGCAACCTGGCGCTGGTGGCCACCGGCGCCTCGACGACCGCCGACCAGCTGGCCTGGTGCCACCTGCAGGAGCTGGCGATCGTGGCCGACCCTTCTTCTTCGACGGCGACTACTACTCCCACTCGGTGGGGCCGGTGCGGGGCTGGGGCTGGCGCGGGCGCTGGCGCACACGACCCTACCGCAGTGCTGCCGAGCTCGATGAGCGCTTCGGGAGGCGCCACCAGGGCGAGGGAGGACCCGGCGGTGGGCGGGCGCTACCAGGTGGAGTCCCTATCTGGACTACCACGCCGGCAAGCTGCTGGCGCGCTTCGACGCCAACACCTACCTCATCGTCACCCACTCGATGATGGTGCACGACGTCGGCACGGGGCGCGGCGGGATCGAGGCGGCGCTGGCGAGCGTGCAGGCGCGCACGCTCGTGGTGGACGTGGACCCGACCGGCTCTTCCTGCCCGCCCAGGCCGAGGAGCTGGCCGGCGGCATCCCCGGGCGCGAGGCGCGAGACGATCAGCTCCCTGCACGGGCATGACGGCTTCCTCATCGAGGCCGACCAGATGGACGCCATCCTGCGCGACTTCCTGGCCGGGGCTTCCTGAGAGCCCAGATCCGCCGCCGAACAGGTGTCCGAAGTGCTCGATGGGTAGAACTTCGCCTTGAAATCGCTTGATCACTCTCGTCGCCGCTAATACAGTGAGCACCACCTACCCACCGGTCACGTATTTGATGGAGAGATGCGTTGTGGATAAGGCCAAGACTCGCGAGAATCTTCAGAAGCTTGCCGACTTCGTGGGCACCAAGACCAGGTCCTTGGGTTTCGAGGACGGGCCGAACGGGCAGCCAGCCAACCCGGGGAGCACGTACGCCCAGGGCATCAATGCCGCGGACACGTGGACATCCACTCTCGCGGATCAGGAAGCCGCCTCAGTCACGGAGCCTCTGAATCAACTAGCAGCCGACTTTGCTGATCTTTACGGCTTACTCAATCAGGAAAAAGATTCTGACGCCTTAAAAGACGACTAGTTCGATCAACGCTTTAACACTTTATTCACCAGCAGTATCGAAGAAAGATTCGCAAATGGGCACCATCAAGCTTAATCCCTGACAACTTGAAAAAGAAGATCAAGGGGCTTCGTGACAAGTCCGACGAGGCGGGACGTGCCCGAGGGAGCATCGACACAGAGAGTGAGAGGCTGGGAGACCCTTCGCCCTCAAAAGCGGTCGATACGTTCTGCAACAATTCTGCCACCCACATCGATAATGTTCGCACTTGCGCTGATCAGATCGAGAGCGAGATGAACCGTATCATCGAGCTCAATCAGAGTGGCGTAGCCACCATGAATGGCGGAACAATCACCGTGGAGAACGTTCCCGACACGGTTTTGAAAGGAGGAAAGAACGAGTTTGATACCTGGAGCCAAGGCGCCCTGGACGCTAAGGATCTCCAAACGATTACTGGAGGCGGAACCCCAAAAGTGGGCGGTCATACGACGAGGTCATAGCTTCGATGAGCACCTACAAGGACAATCCTCCTACTCTGTTGGGCTCATCGACACAATAGGCCCAGAAAACCTCACACAACTACCACTTGATGCAGAAGACACTTTCGGGCAAGGCGGCAACTCAGCCAATTCAAAGACCGCCAGCGCACATCTACGCAGTTTAGCCCTAACAGATCTGCTTGGTGCTTGCCTAGCAACCGCATCAACAACCTGGAGCGACAAAGAATCACAAGCAGCTAACAAAAATTGTTGGTTCAGTAAACAGCAAAGGTCATTACGGGAGAATAACTGTCCTCAATGCGATTCTCGACGGCAACGACGCAGACCACGACCACATCAACGATCTAAAGTTCGGCAAGACTTTCCTTGTCGAATTGGGTAAAGGGCTGGAGAAAATCGACTACGACGCCGTACGTAGTTACTACAGCTACTTAAATGACGGGGTCCCCGACCATAAAGGGATAGGCGAGCAATTTATCGGCAAATACTGGGATTCCCCTTCGAGGGACCCTCTTTCTGGTGTATTAAGTGCGATGGGGAACAATCCTGATGCAGCTTTAGACTTCCTAGCCCCGCAGGGGATACATCCAGACGGGAACCCTGGGGCAGACACGACCCGTCTGTTCGACCTTTCAAAGCGCGATTGGGACGAAGCCGGACTTTCAGGGTTCACAGCAGCAATCGCTGCAGGTTCATCTAAACGCGGCGGAACTGAAGGGGCTACTCGCGCTGACGACTTGTCGGGATTCTCGATCAAGTACCTTGTTGACAACACCAACAAGGATCTATACAATGACGACACTAAAGCCCACATTGGTCAACTGCTCGCAAACTGCGCTCCTGAAGTAACTAATGCCTGGGTAGAGGGGGGCGTCTACGACCCTAAAACCCGAAAGTATCTTCCAGGATTTCAACCGAGCAGCAACGGCGACCTGTCTCACTACATCACAGACTTGGCTTACACGGTAGCCGACAACGAAGATGCAACCGGGACAATTGCGGCTGGACTTGCAGAGCACGCCCGGCAGCGCTCCCAGGAGAGCATTGCTGGACATAAAACAGATGCAGATAAACTTGCGGGCATTCATGATGCCTATACGCAGGGAGCGGAAGCGGTAGGACTCCTCACAGGACTTGCTGATCAGAAATACAACAACGGAAAAGAAGAGTCATCGAAGAGTGCTAACGCTGCGGTAAACATTTTTACTGATGTAGCGCTTACAGGAGTATCACTATGGGGCGGCCCAGCAGCTACTGCGATCGACTCAACAGCAGGAAAGCTCATTAAGCCTGCAGTCACGACGCTAACAAAACCCATCGTCGCAAGCGCGGTAGCCGACGCAACCGGATCCAGTGCCGTTCAGGTTCCTGAAGAAAATTCAGAGCGGTCACTCTGGGCTGCTTCGGTACAGGACGCAGCCAATGCTGGACTACTTGACGAACGGGATTTCACAGCCCCGGGAAGCAATACATACACCTGGATAAAACAGAAGGATGACGGAAGTCATTATATCGACCTTTCAAATACGCACGGCACAAAGAACAGCGAAGTAACCGACTGGGTCAACTCTGTGCAATCACCAGATCCCGAAGGTGCCCCAGAAGAAGCCGAGCGACCAAGGGACGATAAACTGGACAAGTTAGGAGATGACTTTAAAGGGACCCGAGCAGACGCCCGAGACCGCGGAATTAGCGAAGGCAGGAAACGAGGATGAAGTTAACTACAACACGCCGAACAGTATTGCCTTCAATTGTGATATCATTGATGACGGGGCTCTCACTTGCCTTTAGTGGATGTGGAGCAGTCAGCGAAGCCAGCGCACCAGCATCCATCACAAATGCTGTCAAAGGTAGCGTTAATGTATGTGACCTTGTAGATGCGCAACAACTTGAAGGAGTGACTGCCTCCCAGATCACGAGCTTCGCATACGAACATGATCCGATTCCCGCTAATCAGTCTCCTAACAACGAGACAGTTCTCCCCACTCTTCACTGTAGAATATACTTCCCTGACGATACCGCGTTCTCCAAAAATTGAAATCCATTACCAAGGAGGTTCGTAGTAGACTTTGGCGAAAACGTCGCCGCCGTCCCGTTCGATCAAGCAATGCAGCATGAGGGAGTAGAAGAGATCTCCTCAAACAATGCGAAAGGCCAGGGATTCACTTACGAGAAAAACGATTCAGGACCACTACTCGCTTGGAGGTACCCTGACGGTCACATCCTTACAATGAGAGTCTCATATGCCGTCCGAGGCGGCAAGAACACAGCTGGCTTGAATCAGAACATCCACATGCTTATGTCTATCTTCCAGCTTGTCGGCAATCAAATTCCCCAAGTCGCATCCAGCCCGAAGCAGGAGCTTACATTCTACCCTGAAGACTCCAACCCCCTACGTGACACAGAATCTCCGCGGCCTGTGCGTTGATCTGAACGAAACGGGTAAGAGTTCGATGTCGCTGAGATCCTTGAGTAATGCGCCGACGCTTTTTAATGTGACCGCTCGATCGCGGAATCTATCCAGAATTTGGTAACCATTACTTCTCAATCCTGGGTCGCACAGTTCTGTCGCACTGTTGAAATGTTTTTTTTGCTGTCAAAATGTCGCTGGCAGTGTCGTTCAAATGCGGTGCGGCTGTAAGATGGTGACCGTTAAGGTTGTTGATGACGTCCTGAGAGGGGTATGGAGGTGCGGATGACGTGTTTGACGCTGACGTTTTGATGTAGCGGGCTACGACCAGGGAGAGTGGGTCTATGGTTATCGCAGGCAGCGCGTTTCTTGAGTAGGACCACACTGCCCTCCACGAGCCCGGATGGATGACCGGGTCCCACACCGGCTCAGCCTTGAGACTTTGTCCCTGTTGCTCCACGAGCCCCTTCTGGGGGTGATGGAGGCTTATTCATGGGAGTGTATGTGAATATGAGTCCGAGGACGGCTGTGATGGTTTCTGGGAAGGTGTCTAGTGGTCTTCTGTAGCCGGCGTGCAGGACTCTCCAGGTCTTGATGTTGGCGATGACTCGCTCGATCTTGTAGCGGACCTGGTTGACGGTCTTGTTATAGGTCCTGTCGTCAGGGTGAAGAGGCAGATTCGGGGGTTTTCTCTTGGGGGTGATCATTCCCAGTCCGATGTACCCCTTGTCGCCGATATGGCATGGTGGTGAGACTCCGTCTGGCAGGTCGGTGGCGGGGACGTCGAGCAGGCCGCAGCGGCGCAGGGCCCGGGTGTCATGCGTGCATCCGTCCTGAGGGTCGGAGACCCAGGCCAGGGTCCCTGACAGGGTGCAGGCAACCTGGACGTTCAGACCTGTGGTCTTGTGCTTGCCTTAAGTCAAGCTCGGGATGGTCTTTCCAGGACCAGCACTCCAGGAGGGTGCCGTCGATGATCAGCTGGGCCGTGGGATCCAGATCCTCCACCGTTGGAACACTGCCGTTCAGGCAGGCGGCGATCAGGGGCGTGTAGGCGGCGATGACCCGGGAGACGGTGGCCTGCGAGACGCAGTAGACCTCGGCGAGCAGCTCCTGGGGCAGGTTGTGCCTCAGGTAGGTCAGGGTCAGGCGCACACACAGGAACAGCCCCAGCACCTCGCCCCGAACACCGGCAGGGGGCCGGAAGCGTGAATGGCCTCGCACAGGTCCACAACCTCGCTGCGGGAGATTCTCGTGCTACTATCCGTCATGGCGGTTTGCTTCTTGGTTGAGCTGGCTTAGTCACCAAAACTCTCTCAAGAGCAAGCCGCCACCCTATCTAACGACACACCCCTTTAAACCCCTAAACACCCCTACGAATAAGCCTCATGGTGTCAATGTGGACTGCTGGGTGTTTTTCGGACAGTGCTTGTTTTGTGCTTCAGGCTGCCTTCGTGGGTTATCGGCGTGAACGTGGTGCTTTAGGCGGCGTGTCGTGGGGTTAGTGGGTGTGTCCGGCCCAGCCTTTGCGTTGCCATAGTCCTTCTTGTGATGTGTGGACTGCTGGGCGTTTTTCGGACAGTGCTTGTTTGTGTTTCAGGCTGCCTTCTTCAGGTCCAGGAAATCGCGTTCGACCTCGTTCGGGGTGCGATACCCTAGGGCTGAGTGAAGGCGGACATGATTGTATCTCAGCTCGATCCACGAGGCAATATCCTTGATCGCCTTGTCCTTCGTGGGATACACCATTCGGTGGACTCTCTCATTCTTGAGCGTGGCGTTGAACGACTCTGCCCAAGCGTTGTCCCAGCACACCCCCGTACGCCCCACCGAGGGGCGAATACCATAGGAGTTGAGGTGGTCCAGGAACTTCTGAGACGTGTACTGGCTCCCCCTGTCGGAGTGAAAGATCGTCACACCCTCCTCGCCCGGACACCTCTTGACCGCCATGTCAATGGCCTGGCACACCAGGGACGTGTGCATGTGGTCGGCCATCGCATACCCCACCACCTTTTTCGTACAGCAGTCCAGAACGGTCGCCAGATAGACGAATCCGGTCCACGTCCTGACATAGGTGATATCCCCGCACAGCTTCTTGCCGGGCTCGTCAGCTGTGAAGTCCCGTCGGAGCAGGTCGGGCCGCTCATCCAGGTCCTGGGCCGACACCGTGGTTCGGACCTTTGCCCGTGGCTGCGCGGCCTGCAGCCCCAGGTCCCTCATGATGGCGCGGATCGTGGAACCGTCCGCCCGGACCCCACGCCGCTCCAGGACCACCTGAATTCGCCGGTATCCGTAGGTGCCGTCAGAGCGCTCAAAAACGTCCTTAATCATCATGGACAGCTCCTCCCTCCGAATGGCCGTCTGTGACTGGGGTCGGTCACGCCAGGAGTAGTACCCTGATTTTGACACCCTGGACCACCGGCACATTGAGGAGATGGGATAGTGGCCTTCTTCGCGGTTGATGACCTCGTAGCGCTCGGTCACGGTCGTTCCTTGGCGAAGAAGGCGGCTGCTTTTTTCAGGAACTCGTTCTCCTGACGCAGCTCCCTGTTCTCTGCTCTCAGTTTTGCGATCTCGGCTGACTCGGAGGTCTTCTTGCGATCCTGGTCGGTGGCGTGCTCCTTCTTGTATCTTGCGACCCAGTTGCCCACCGTTTGGGCTACAAGATCGTATGAGGCGGCCACCGAGGCGATCGTGCGGTCCTTCTCGATCACCTCACGCACCACTTGGGTCTTGAACTCGTCTGAGTATTTCGCTGCTGGCATGGTCTCCATCCTATCGACTCACGGGAAGAAAAACTCCCCCAGTCCGAGAAACACCACGCACTCCAGTGGGGGTGGTGCCCCAGCCGGCGGGGTGGGTGGTGTTGGTGACGGTGGGGGCTGTGGGGATGCGTTGGCGTGGGGGTCGTCCTTGGGTGTGCCAGTGGTGAGGATCTGCTCGGGGGTGGCTGGTTGGTGGGTGTAGGTGTGTAGTGTCCACTCGGCGATGGCTGCTTGGTGGTCGGGGGTGGCTCCGCGGTGGTGGCGCAGGGCGTCGCTGGATGCAGGCGTTGATGGACTCCACGGGGTTGGTGGTGCGTTCCAGGGCGGTGTCGTTGCAGGTGAGGTAGGTGAATAGGACGTTCTGGCGGGTGAGGCGTTCGAGGGCGTTTTGTAGGCGCGGCGAGTGCGGGGTGGGTGTACCACCACTTCTTTCCGGTCAGGGCGGCGGTGGCGGGTCGTCCTGGGCGGTGGTGCACTGGTTGAGCCAGGTCCTGTACTCGGTGGCGTAGCTGTTCAGGGCTGTGGTCCAGGTGGCGGCCTGGTCAGTGGTGGTGATGGTCAGCAGCTTGCGTGACAGTCCCAGCAGGGGCGCGGCCTTGGGTGGTGCGGGGGTGGAGGGTCAGGTCGCGTACGGTGTCGCGGCGTACGTGGACCAGGCAGCGTTGGATCCTGGTGGTCGGCCAGGTGGTGGTGATGGCCTTCAGGGCTCCGGGGGCGCCGTCGGTGGTTGCTACCTGGGGTGGTGGGATAGGGGCCAGTAGGGGCCTGGCAGGCGGTGGTGGACTCTTTGGCGGCCCACTGCCAGCCGATGACGTCGGTGGTGGTGCGGGCGATGAGCAGGACCCAGTCGTGGTGCAGCCAGATGCCGTCGATGAACACCTGGTCGAGGTCACGTGCTGCGGGGTTAGGCGTGGGGACGGGGACCTGCCAGCACCAGGAGGTGCGGCGTCTGAAGGCTCGGTCGTCGCCGTGGTAGAGCTGGGCCTGGCTGGAGGTGGAGGTGGCCCAGGAGATGAACAGTGCGAGGTCGGCGGTCTCCTGGGGGTGCGGTCCTGATCGTCTGCGGCTCCTCAGGTCGGGTGCGGCGCTGGCCGCAGTGGTGGTGGAAGCGTTGCAGGTGGTGCACTTCCAGCGCTGGGTACCGGCGGCGGTGCGTCCGGACTTCTTCATCGCGGTGTGGCAGATCGGGCACAGCCTGGCCCGGGGGAACGGGATCTCACCCGATACACGATCAGCCCGGAGTGTCAACAACCCGGCCGGATTACCGCCCAGAATCATAATCACCCCGACTTTCGGTTGTTATTCCAACGCAAAGTTAGATCTTAAGCACCACGTTCACGCCGATAACCCGCCTTCGTTAAGTGGCTCTTCGTGTTTGAGGGTGTGGTAGCTGAGCCTCATTGAGTTCATAGGTGGGGTGGGTGCGTCGTTGCTTGGGTAGAGGGTCGAGGTCCCCTGATGATGGGAGTTCCTACACAACCGTCACGAGAGACCTCGACGTGCCTGAGACTACCTTCACCGACCCTGATCTGACGACCTTCCTGGGCCCGGTGCCCTGGGACTGACCGCTGTGGGCCAGCTCCTGACCTCGACGAGAGCCATTGTGGAGTGCCGTATGCCGATCAGGTTTGAGGACCCGTTCTGCAGAGCCTGCGGGGCCCAGGGAGTATCCCGTGGGACGGTGGCCCGGTGTCTGGCCCATGTGCCGGTGGGGTGGAGGCCCACGCAGCTGGTGGTACGCGTGCGGCGCTTGGCCTGCACCCACTGCCGCCGGGTGTGGAGACAGGACACGAGCGGCCTGGCTGAGCCCAGGGCGCGGCTGACCCGCTCGGCGGTGGAGTGGGGACTGCGGGCCCTTGCCCTGGAGGCCATGTCCGTCTCCCGGGTAGCAGCCGCCCTGGGGGAACTCCTGGCACACCGCCAACAACGCAATACTGACCCGAGCCGAGCAGACCATCACTGGCAACCTCACCGCTTCGACGGTGTAGAGGTCCCTCGGGGTCGATGAGCACGTGTGGCGCCACACCAGGCGGGGCGACCGGTATGTCACCGTGGTCATTGACCTGACCCCGGTACGCGACCGCAGTGGTCCGGCCCGGCTGCTGGATATGGTTCCGGGCCGGTCCAAGAAGGTCTTCAAGACCTGGCTCTCCCAGCGCGACCAGGACTGGCGTGGGCGGGTTGAGGTGGTAGCCACGGGGCGGCTTCACCGGGTCCCGAGAGTGCCGCTGGCGAGGAGCTGCCCAAGGCCCGGGCGGTCATGGACCCCTACGCGCGTCGTGGCCCTGACCTGCGGCAAGCTCGATGAGTGCCGCCGCCGGATCCAGAGGGCGATCACGGGCCGGCGGGGCCAGGCGGGTGACCGGCTCTACCGGGCCCGGCGCACCCTGCTGACTGGGGCCGGTCTGCTCACCGATGCTCAGGCCAGGCGTCTCGAGGCTCTGTTCGCTGATGATCGCCACGCTGCGGTCCAGGCCGCCTGGGGCGTCTACCAGCGTCTCATCCAGGCCTACCGGGTCGAGGACCCGGGCCTGGGAAAGTACCTGATGCAACGGCTCATCGACTCCCTGAGGCAGGCCGTCCCAGACGAACTGGAAGAGATCCAGACCCTGGCAAAGACCCTGACCGAAAGAGCCCCCGACACCCCTGGCCTACTTCGACCAGCCCCGTACCTCCAACGGCCCCACGCCAGGCCATCAACGGACGCCTGGAGCACCAACGCGGCATCTGGAGTGCGTGGTGTTTCTCGGACTGGGGGAGTTTTTCTTCCCGTGAGTCGATAGGATGGAGACCATGCCAGCAGCGAAATACTCAGACGAGTTCAAGACCCAAGTGGTGCGTGAGGTGATCGAGAAGGACCGCACGATCGCCTCGGTGGCCGCCTCATACGATCTTGTAGCCCAAACGGTGGGCAACTGGGTCGCAAGATACAAGAAGGAGCACGCCACCGACCAGGATCGCAAGAAGACCTCGAGTCAGCCGAGATCGCAAAAACTGAGAGCAGAGAACAGGGAGCTGCGTCAGGAGAACGAGTTCCTGAAAAAGCAGCCGCCTTCTTCGCCAAGGAACGACCGTGACCGAGCGCTACGAGGTCATCAACCGCGAAGAAGGCCATCTATCCCATCTCCTCAATGTGCCGGTGGTCCAGGGTGTCAAAATCAGGGTACTACTCCTGGCGTGACCGACCCCAGTCACAGACGGCCATTCGAGGGAGGAGCTGTCCATGATGATTAAGGACGTTTTTGAGCGCTCTGACGGCACCTACGGATACCGGCGAATTCAGGTGGTCCTGGAGCGGCGGGGTCCGGGCGGACGGTTCCACGATCCGCGCCATCATGAGGGACCTGGGGCTGCAGGCCGCGCAGCCACGGGCAAAGGTCCGAACCACGGTGTCGGCCCAGGACCTGGATGAGCGGCCCGACCTGCTCCGACGGGACTTCACAGCTGACGAGCCCGGCAAGAAGCTGTGCGGGGATATCACCTATGTCAGGACGTGGACCGGATTCGTCCCATCTGGCGACCGTTCTGGACTGCTGTACGAAAAAGGTGGTGGGTATGCGATGGCCGACCACATGCACACGTCCCTGGTGTGCCAGGCTATTGACATGGCGGTCAAGAGGTGTCCGGGCGAGGAGGGGTGACGATCTTTCACTCCGACAGGGGAGCCAGTACACGTCTCAGAAGTTCCTGGACCACCTCAACTCCTATGGTATTCTGCCCTCGGTGGGGCGTACGGGGGTGTGCTGGGACAACGCTTGGGCAGAGTCGTTCAACGCCACGCTCAAGAATGAGAGAGTCCACCGAATGGTGTATCCCACGAAGGACAAGGCGATCAAGGATATTGCCTCGTGGATCGAGCTGAGATACAATCATGTCCGCCTTCACTCAGCCCTAGGGTATCGCACCCCGAACGAGGTCGAACGCGATTTCTGGACCTGAAGAAGGCAGCCTGAAACACAAAACAAGCACTGTCCGAAAAACGCCCAGCAGTCCAATCACCCTAGATGATTGATTCCAGGGGTGTGGGTCGGTGTGGGGGCTTGGTGTAGGGGCGAGGATCTCGCAGGATCGGTGCGGCTAGAACCGTTTCCTCGCGCTGGGAGCTTGAGAAAGTGGACACCGACCTGGAGACCCTCGCCACCGCACTGTACGTCACTGCTGATGACCCTGCTGAAGGCCCACCCTGAGATCCTCCCGCTGCGCCCTGCGGGTGGGGATCGTCCCGCGATCACCGACGCCGAGGTCCTCACCCTGGCCGCCATCGCACCGTTGGTGGGCATCAACACCGAAAGACGCTTCCTGCGCTACGCCCGCAAGCACCTGACAGGCATGTTCCCCACATCCCGGGCCAGTCCGGCTACAACAAGCGCCTGCGCGCCCCTGGCCGGACACTATCGGGTGGTTGGCGGCCGCACTGGCCACCACCACCAGCGTCTACGCCGACGACGTGCACCTGGTCGACTCCACCCTCATTGAGTGCGCCCGCTCGGCCCACCGTGATGCGCTCGGATCTGGCCGACTGGGCCGGCTACGGGTACTGCGCCCTCACACCACGCTTCTTCTGGGGCCTGCGCCTGCACCTGGTGTGTACCCGTTCACGGTCTTCCGGTGGCCTGGGCAGTCACCAGTCCCAGCCAGGACGAGCGCGAGGTCCTGCGCAGCATGCTCGAGCACCTGGCGCCCACCAGCGCCCACACGATCATCGCCGACAAGGGCTACCGCTCCAAGGACCTGAGGACGACCTGAACCAGGCAGGGCTGACCCTGCTGCGCCCAGCCGCACGCAACGAGACCCCTACGGCCCGGCGCCGGTCTCCTGCGCCTCGTTACGCCAGAGGATCGAGTCCGTCTTCGACACCCTCAAGGACCAGCTCGGGCTCGAGCGGCACAACGGACGCACCCCCACCGCAGTCACCGCACGCGTCGCTCAACGCATCCTGGCCCTGACGGCCGTCATCTGGCACAACGACAAAACCGGCAACCCCCACCTACGCTCCCTGACCCCCTACGACCACTCAACCACCCACACCCTTGGAATCAATCATCTAGGATTCCGCAACCTCACCCACTACACCATCCGCAGCCTCATCCACACCGGACGCCTCAAAGACCACCTGACAACAACCACCTAAACCAGCCGACAAGCCCCACCTACCACACCCCCAAACACGAAGAGCCGGTTTAGGTGGTTGGCTGGGTGAGTAGCTTGATGGCGCGTTTTGGTTGTCGTGACAAGGATCTGGTGGTCGAGGCGCTGCAGGCACTGGGGCCGTGAAAGAGCCGTATGAGGCCGGGTGGCCAGGTTCCTTAGGGCGGCCATGTTCTCGGGGCCGTTGGCGGTGCGCAGCTGGTGGTGATCCTCGCCCGTGACCACGTCACGGACCGACGTGGAGCCGGTTGTCTATCTTCCAATGTCCCCGGACCCAGGCGGCAACCTGCTCGGGTTGAGCCTGTCCCATGGGTAGGGAACAGACCCGGGCAGACCACCTCACAGTCGTCCTCTTGACGCTACCGCCGCCGTTCTTGCCTGTGCTCCTGCGATCCTTGGTGGTTCGGGTGCGCCGGACCTGGACCACTTGAGCCGCTCCGGGGAAGTCCACCCAGGTGGGAGCCCAGGTCGCCTCGGGAGGTGCGCCGCACTCGCCGCCCGTGAGAGACGTCGCCCCAGGAGGTGGACGGGACGTCCTTGTCAGGGCAGCTTCTTGAGTGTCCTGTTCTTGAGTGTCCTGCGCAGGGTCTTCTGATCTCCCAGAGGCGTGAGCACGTAGTGACCGCCCTGCTGGGCGGGTCCACTCGGCGGTATCGGTCTGGGTGTGCATCGCATCGGCGCTCACCACCACCCCGTCCAGGTCGAGGGGGCTTGAGCAGTTCCCTGAGCGCGGGGATCTCATTGGACTTGTCTGCCACACGTGCCTGGGCAAGGACAGTACCCGTGGCCTGGTCCAGGGCCGCCAGGAGATGAGGTGCCGGATCCTTGCCTGTGCGGGCTGCGCGCATGGTCTTACCGTCCACCGCAATGACTGTTCTTCCTTCGATGATGCCACTACGCGTACACAACCAGGACCTCACACGAGTGTCGAGGTCCGTGGGGTCCAGGTCCTGGAGCACCCGCCGGATGGTCGACTCCGACGCAAGAGCCTGTCCGACCTGAAAACCCAGGGCCTCCAGATCGGCGGCGGTCAGGTCCGTGGCGTGCTCCCATATCGCTGTCAGGCTCCGACAACCGGCCAGCACCCCCGTCACGGCCAGGGACAGCACCGTAGGCAGGTCATGGCGTACCCCGCGCCTGTCGCGGGGATCGGTAAGGTTCCTTAAGAACCTGGGCCAGGGGCTGGCGCGACAAGGCGGTCGTCGTGGAAGATGACATGGCGGCGTGACCTCGCTGGCGACGGGATTGAGTAGACGCCTTCATCGTCACCATGCGGGCCACGCCGCGCCCGCACCAGCACACCAGACCCGTAAGAGATCAGACAACCACCCACCAACCTTTGCTGGCCCCCTGACTGGAGCCCTTCTGACTTGGCTCATGACACCTTGGAAGGTTGTGGGTGGTTTGGTCGCCGAACAGGTGTCCGAAGTGCTCGATGGGTAGAACTTCGCCTGAAATCGCTTGATCACCTCGTCGCCGCTAATACAGTGAGCACCACCTACCCACCGGTCACGTATTTGATGGAGAGATGCGTTGTGGATAAGGCCAAGACTCGCGAGAATCTTCAGAAGCTTGCCGACTTCGTGGGCACCAAGACCAGGTCCTTGGGTTTTCGAGGACGGGCCGAACGGGCAGCCAGCCAACCCTGGGGAGCACGTACGCCCAGGGCATCAATGCCGCGGACACGTGGACATCCACTCTCGCGGATCAGGAAGCCGCCTCAGTCACGGAGCCTCTGAATCAACTAGCAGCCGACTTTTGCTGATCTTTACGGCTTACTCAATCAGGAAAAAGATTCTGACGCCCTTAAAAGACGACTAGTTCGATCAACGCTTTAACACTTTTATTCACCAGCAGTATCGAAGAAAGATTCGCAAATGGGCACCATCAAGCTTAATCCCTGACAACTTGAAAAAGAAGATCAAGGGCTTCGTGACAAGTCCGACGAGGCGGACGTGCCCGAGGGAGCATCGACACAGAGGTGAGAGGCTGGGAGACCCTTCGCCCTCAAAAGCGGTCGATACGTTCTGCAACAACTCTGCCACCCACATCGATAATGTTCGCACTTGCGCTGATCAGATCGAGAGCGAGATGAACCGTATCATCGAGCTCAATCAGAGTGGCGTAGCCACCATGAATGGCGGAACAATCACCGTGGAGAACGTTCCCGACACGGTTTTTGAAAGGAGGAAAGAACGAGTTTGATACCTGGAGCCAAGGCGCCCTGGACGCTAAGGATCTCCAAACGATTACTGGAGGCGGAACCCCAAAAAGTGGGCGGTCATACGACGAGGTCATAGCTTCGATGAGCACCTACAAGGACAATCCCTCCTACTCTGTTGGGCTCATCGACACAATAGGCCCAGAAAACCTCACACAACTACCACTGACTTAGATAAAGCTCTTGGCCTTAGTAGTAGACATGACGCCAACACCGCAATAGCAGACCAAAGAACCCTAGAATTGATTAACATACTCGGCGAAGTCTTGGCTAACGCTTCGACAAAATGGGACGAAAAAAAGTCGCAAGAAATAGCCAACAAAATTGTTGGCTCAGTAAATGGCTATGGCCACTACGGGAGAATTACTGTCCTCAATGCGATTCTCGACGGCAACGACGCAGACCACGACCACATCAACGACCTAAAGTTCGACAAAACTTTCCTCGTTGACATGGCCAAGGGGCTCGAAAAAATAGACCCCAATGAAGTAAAAAGTACTACGGCTACCTAAACAGCAACAACACTAACTTAAAATCATTAGGCAGAGACTATGTTGGAAAATATTTAACAAATCAGTCACGCGATCCTCTTTCTGGTGTATTAAGTGCGATGGGGAACAATCCTGATGCAGCTTTAGACTTCCTAGCCCCGCAGGGGATACATCCGGACGGGAACCCTGGGGCAGACACGACCCGTCTGTTCGACCTTTCAAAGCGCGATTGGGACGAAGCCGGACTTTCAGGGTTCACAGCAGCAATCGCCGCAGGTTCATCTAAACGCGGCGGAACTGAAGGGGCTACTCGCGCTGACGACTTGTCGGGATTCTCGATCAAGTACCTTGTTGACAACACCAACAAGGATCTATACAATGACGACACTAAAGCCCACATTGGTCAACTGCTCGCAAACTGCGCTCCTGAAGTAACTAATGCCTGGGTAGAGGGGGGCGTTCACGACCCCTAAAACCCGAAAGTATCTTCCAGGATTTCAACCGAGCAGCAACGGCGACCTGTCTCACTACATCACAGACTTGGCTTACACGGTAGCCGACAACGAAGATGCAACCGGAACAATTGCGGCTGGACTTGCAGAGCACGCCCGGCAGCGCTCCCAGGAGAGCATTGCTGGACATAAAACAGATGCAGATAAACTTGCGGGCATTCATGATGCCTATACGCAGGGAGCGGAAGCTGTAGGGACTCACTAGGGACTTGCTGATCAGAAATACAACAACGGAAAAGAAGAGTCATCGAAGAGCGCTAACGCTGCCGTAAACATTTTTACTGATGTAGCGCTTACAGGAGTATCAGCATGGGGCGGCCCAGCAGCTACTGCGATCAACTCAACAGCAGGACAGCTCATTAAGCCTGCAGTCACGACGCTAACAAAACCCATCGTCGCAAGCGCGGTAGCCGACGCAACCGGATCCAGTGCCGTTCAGGTTCCTGAAGAAAATTCAGAGCGGTCACTATGGGCTGCTTCGGTACAGGACGCAGCCAATGCTGGACTACTTGACGAACGAGATTTCACAGCCCCGGGAAGCAATACATACACCTGGATAAAACAGAAGGATGACGGAAGTCATTATATCGACCTTTCAAATACGCACGGCACAAAGAACAGCGAAGTAACCGACTGGGTCAACTCTGTGCAATCACCAGATCCCGAAGGTGCCCCAGAAGAAGCCGAGCGACCAAGGGACGATAAACTGGACAAGTTAGGAGATGACTTTAAAGGGACCCGAGCAGACGCCCGAGACCGCGGCATAAAGGAGGGGAAGAAGCAGAAATAAGGAGTTGGGTCATGAGGGCTGTAGTCGGGGCGTTGGGGGAGCGAGGTCTGGGCAGTCAGGATGGGTGGCGCTAAGTCATCCTTCTTAATAGGAGAAAAGCCCCGCTGCCATGACCCACCGTAACGCTCCTTTGACGCCTCAGGGCCGCTACCTGCTCGTGATGCGTGTCCAGGCTGGTCGACCCATCGCTCATTGGGGTGCGTTGTGTTTCTCGGACTGGAGGAGCTATTCATCCCCTGAGGCTTATTCATATAGGGCTAGCCGACTCCAGCATCTGTGACAGGTCAGAGCACCTTGACGGATGCTGTGAATAAGCCTCCCTGAGTCGATAGGGATGGAGACCATGCCAGCAGCGAGATACTCAGACGAGTTCAAGACCCAAGTGGTGCGCGAGGTGATCGAGAAGGAACGCACGATCGCCTCGGTGGCTGCCTCATACGATCTTGTAGCCCAGACGGTGGGTAACTGGGTCGCCAGGTACAGGAAAGAGCACGCCACCGACCAGGACCGCAAGAAGACATCCGAGTCAGCCGAGATCGCAAAACTCAAGGCAGAGGTTCGTGAGCTGCGTCAGGAGAATGAGTTCCTGAAGAAAGCAGCCGCCTTCTTCGCCAAGGAACGACCGTGACCGAGCACTTGCGAGGTCGTCAACCGCGAAGAAGGCTCCTACCCCATCTCCTCAATGTGTCGGTGGTCCAGGGTGTCAAAATCAGGGTACTACTCCTGGTGCGACCGACCCCAGTCACAGACGGCCATCAGGAGGAAGGAGCTGGCCATCCTGGTTAAGGATGTTTTTGAGGACTCGTGAGGGCGCCTACGGGTACCGGCGTATCCAGGTGGTCCTGGAGCGGCGCGGGGTGCGGGCCGGCGGTTCCACGATCCGCGCCATCATGAGGGACTTGGGCCTGCAGGCCGCCGGGCCGCGGGCAAAGGTCCGAATCACCGTGCCGGCCCAGGACCTGGATGAGCGCCCGGACCTGCTCCGACGGGACTCCCGCCGCTGACGAACCTGGACGTAAGTGGTGCGGGGACATTCCCCCGCAAGCGGGAGGTGCCCCCTCCTATATCAGGACGTGGGCCGGGTTTATCTATCTGGCGACAGTTCTGGAGTGCTGCACGAAAAAGGTGGTGGGTTATGCGATGGCCGACCACATGCACACCTCCCTGGTGTGCCAGGCCATTGACATGGCGGTCAAGAGGTGCCCGATCAAGGAGGGTATGACGATCTTTCACTCCGACAGGGGAAGTCAGTACACGTCCCAGAAGTTCCTGGATCACCCTCAAAGGGTTACGGGATTCGTCCTCGGTGGGACGTACGGGGGCGTGACTGGATGGGTGCGTGGGCGAGTCATTCAATGCCACGCTCAAGAATGAGAGAGTCCACCGAATGGTGTACCCAACGAAGGACAAGGCGATCAAGGATATTGCCTCGTGGATCGAGCTGAGATACGAATCGTATTCGTCTTCACTCAGCCCTAGGGTATCGCACCCTGACGAGGCCGAAAGCGATTTCTTGAGCCTGAAGAAGGCAGCCTGAAGCACAAACAAGCACCGTCTGAAAAACACCTGGCAGTCCAGAAGGACTAGTTATACTTCCTTGTGAGGTTGTGAATGCGGTTGGCGGGGGTTTGGCCGTCCAGGGCGGTGTGGGGTCGGTGGTGGTTGTAGTGGTGTGGAGCTAGGGTCTGGTAGGCGGCCTCGCGCTGGGTCTGGCTGGTGGTGTGGGCGTAGGCCCACCATGGGCCAGAGTGCGTTAAAGCGCTCGACCTGCTGTTGGTCTGGGGGCCGGTAGGGCGGGTGTAGCGGTGCTTGACGCCGGCTGAGGACAGGACCTGGTTAAAGTCCTGTGAGCGGTAGCAGGCCCCGTTATCGGTCATGACAGCATGGACGGTGACGCCCAGGTCCTTGAAGAACGCGTTGGCGCGCTGAAAGAACCCGGCAGCGGTCTCCTTGCGCTCATCATCGAGGATCCCGGAGTAGACCACACGCGAGTAGTCGTCTCATCGCGTGGTGGATGCACCGATAGCCCCCGGCCGGGCTGCCCCGATGGCGGGTGCGGGTCCTGGCGCGGTCCGCGGCCAGGGCGGGAGCTGAGCCCCGTCCGTGAGCGCGCCAGCCCCCCGCCGTCGGGGACGCGGCCAAGCTTCTTGATATCGAGATGGACCAGCTCCCCGGGACTGGTCTTCTCATAGCACACCGGCTCCGGGCGACGCACCGCCAGCCCGGTGGCCTGATCCACCTCGGTCAGGCGAGGCATGTTGTACCGGGCCAGGACACGCCCCACAGTGGAGCGCGCCAGGCCCAGGTGGTAGGCGATGCGGTGGGGCCCCCACCGGCGCTTGAGCCTCAAGGCGATGATGCGCCGCTCAGTGCGCCTGCCAGCCGCCCCGGGCTGCGGTGGGGGCTCCAGGAGCGGTCCTCCAGGGGCTGGCCGGCCCGGTACCGGCCCACCCACCGGCTGACGGTGGCCGGCGAGACCTGGAAGCGTTCAGCCACCCGGCGCACGGGCCAGCCTTCTTCCACCACCAGACGAGCAAGACGACGACGCCCCTCAGGAGTCAGCGGTGCGTTAGCGTGGGTCATGAAGGCCTCCGGTCAGTGATGCGAGCGTGTCAACCCACATCATGCCGGAGACCTTCACACAACCTCAGCCCCGTTCACAACCTCCCAAGGAAGTACACCTAGCCGCCAGACGTCTGATGTAGTCGTTTGGCTGGCTCTCGCCTGAGAATCGCTTGAGTATCCTCGCCGCCGCGCATACAGTGGACGCTATCTAACCGAGCGTTCACATACTTGATGGAGAGACGCATGGCGGACAAGGCCAAGACTCGCGAGAATCTTCAGAAGCTTGCCGACTCGTAGGCACCAACACCAGGTCCTTGAGGGCTTTATTCACAGCGTCCGTCGAAGGTGCGTGACCTGCGCAGACGCCAGCGTCGACTAGTCCTGTAAATAAGCCTCCCGATCTACTCAACTCACTAACCTGAACAAAACGGTAGATAATTTGAAGTTATCGCAACTGAGTAGACGGCGCTGAAGCATCGACAAATCTAAGAGTACACGGGAAGCCTAGTGACACCGAGGCCAGCGGAAGTTAAAATGAGATGGCGAAACACTTTAAACAGAAATCCAAAACGTCTAGATTTGCCACGCTGTCGTTTCTCATTGCATGTTCCATTGCCTTGACTTCCTGCCACGAGGGAAACGCCCCAACTAATTCAAGCACTCAAACAACGATGCCGGATGACACAGTCGTTTGCGACCTAGCAACAGCATCGCAGATATCCGCTGCCATAAAAAGAAAGCCTAGCAGCTTCCACTCAAGCCACAAACATACAGAAACGACAACAAAGTTACATTGCTACATTCTTTTCTCGAGATCCACCCCAGCAACGCCAATGATCGAGATCATGTATGATCAGTATACCGCATCAGCGATCGGAGTGCCAGGCGATGGATCAAGAAACTTTGACAGTGTAGCCGCGCTGAAAAGTGCGTCACCCTTAAGTATTGATGGAATGAAGGGACGCGGCGTCGTCATCACAGACGCACTTGGAAAGTCAGCTGTTGCTTGGGGAGTACCAAGACGGATACGTTCTTTCCATGACGATGAGCAACCAAGGTGGTGACAAGGAGAGGCTCAAAACACAGAATACGAGAATTCTCACATCACTCCTTAAACAGATCGGAAACAAAGTTCCCTCGGTAGCAACCGGGCCAGACAACACGTCCAGCTTCCCCTAACACTCGCACTGTTCCACACATATTCCATGCTTCAACATAGGGTCATGTCAACGATAAAACTTCCTCAAAGTCCTCACGGGCGCATCACCTGAGAACTCAAAGTGCCCCCTCCACCTGCCAGGAGAATCCGAAATTTATTCCACTCACACCGGCAAGGCTTCCACACTAAGCACGACTACCATTTCTCCAACATCCCTGTTTGCGAATCCACCACAGGTGCGATTAAAATATGACCCGACGGAAGATGCTCGCCAGTTGCAACAGCGGCGCCGAAGCGGGAAAATTTCTGGCAGCAAACAAGGCCCCAAGCTGATCAAACCAACTTATTGACAGACGAGGAGAGATGATGAGTTTAGGTCGCAGATTAGCAACTGCCGCAATCCTAGTCACACTTTCTATCATCGCAACAACCTCATGTCATTTAGAAGTCGGCTAAACAAGCCAACACCCTCAGCAACTTCAGTGTCGGCCAGTGCATCAATATGCGACCTTCTCACCGTTTCCGAGATGGAGACGGTGGCGGGACATGTTCCTACAAGTTTCTACGGATACCATAAGACCTTAGGAGACACACATCAACCTACTTTGTCATGCACGGTACGATTTTACAAGTCCCTGCCGGAAATTGATATCACCTACCAACCGCAACTAGCTTCAGAAGTCAAAGTTCCCGGAGACGAAGTCCCCTATTTTGACACGATAACATCACTCGAAGGGGCCTCCCCTTTCACCATCGACAGTTTTCAAGGTCGTGGCATTATTTTTCAAGACCTCAGAGGGAGTGCCGCCCTGGCATGGGAGTACCCAGACGGAAACATTCTGTCGATGCACATGCTCAACCATGGCGGCGGTGCTGAGCATACAGACCCTCAGCAACGCGATCAGAACGTCCACATCCTCACGGCACTCATTAAGCAAGTCGTAAACCGAGTCCCCTCGGTAGCAACCGGGCCAGACAACACAACCAGCTTTTCTTGATGACATCCCTGACCTGCTCCACACTTATTTCACGATTCAACATAGGGCCACACCAACCATGAAACCACCCCAAAGCCCTCACGGACCTATAACCTGCGGATTCTTATCGATCTCGCTGCTTCTTGTGGGATGCTCGACGACCAGTTCTATTCGATCAGCTCAGGTATCCGCCTCAAGCACGGCCGCCGTTGCTGCTAATATCCCAGTATGCGAAGTCACGACCACAGGGGCGGTCGAGCAGAAGCTGGGCCAGCAGGTAGAAATGTTCTTCTACGAGCACAACAATGAGTCCTCCTTGGGATCCTCCTACGGATGTTATGTATACAGCTTCGTTGGACAGAAAGGCGAAGCAAAAGGATTCCAGGTTAAATACCAACAAAAGACAGCGCTCGATGAAGTGGACGTTCCGGCACTGTACGACGCACACACCTACGCAGAAGCGGCTGCCCTGGAGCGTGCAACCCGATTCACCCTGAACGGCATCCCAGGTGAAGGGGTAACAATCCCCCTAGAAACCGGTAACTGGGCGGCGGTATGGAGATACCCGGACAACACTATCCTCACTGTCCTCATTAAACGAAACTCGGATGTCGAGAAGATAGCCAACGGCGGTTCCATCGCTAAGTCCGTCACGGAACTCTTTCGCTCCACATGTCCCGCAGGCAGCTGCGGGCCCCACGCAGAAGCTGACCTTCTACCCACCAAACGAAGATACCGCTCGCGAGCTGGGAATTCACGACGGCGGCGCCACACCCCTGAAACCATGGCCGTCACCATCACCGTGACAGCCTTCCCCAATTGAGGTCGAACAGATGGACGCCATCCTGCGCGATTTCCTCGCCAGCGCATAGACTTCGACCAAAACTTCAGAAACGACGCGGCTCCGGGTCGTTTCTGAAGTTTTGGTCGAAGTGTGCGGCCGCGCCGCGTCTCCAGGGGCCGAGCGGTCGCGCTGTCAGAGGCCGAGCGGTCGGACCATCAGGGACCGAGCGGTCGGCCTCCGGCGACTCGCCCGACTTTGCAGAATCGAGATCTTCCGTTACCTTACCGTGAGACGTCTGACATCTGCCGTCTACATCTCCTGTTGAAGGCAAGGCCGCCTCGGCTCCTTAGAACGGAACACCTATGACATCGCACAGTCCTTTTTCGCGGAGGCGCCTGCCGGCCCTCCTGGGCTCCCTGCCACTGGCCGCCACCGGCCTGATCGCCGCCGCGCCCCCGGCGCTCGCCACCCCCACGTCTGACGGCCTGGCCGACGTCACCATCACGCAGGTGAACGCGCCCGCGGACGGCTTCACCCGTCGGCGATGTCGCTGACCTTCAACATCACCCTCACCAACACCAGCGGTGAGGCCCACTCCTACGCGCCGGCCTCGACGAACCTGTCCGGGAACGTCTCCAGCGCCGGTGGCGCAATGTCCCGGCCGGGGCGACCAAGACCGACTGCACCGGCCTGGCACGCACACGGTGACCGCCGAGGACCTCAAGGCCGGCGGCTTCACCCCTACAGATCGCCTACGAGGTCAAGGCCGTAGAGTACGCCGGAAGGCCCTCAACACCCCGGAGACGATCAGCGGCGCGACGAGCCCGGTCAAGGCCGCCACGCTGCGGGTCGAGTCGATCACGCCGTCGTCAAACCAGGAGAACTACAAACTGGGCGACACCGTCAGCTACACGGTGCGCGTGCGCTCGGTGTCGGACAAGACGATCAACGTCGCCGCCACCGACTCCTCCTTCGACGACCTGGGCCGCCAATGCCACTGGGCCGGCCTCAAGCCAGGCAAAGGCGCCGTCTACAACTGCAAGGCGCTCACCCACACGATCACACAGGCCGACGTCGACGCCGGCCGCTGGACGCCGTCGATCACCCTGACGGCCACCGGCACCGACGGCGCCGCCCTCCAGACGCTTACCGCCACCGGCAACCCGATCAACGTCGTCGGCGACCACCCGCAGGCCACGCCCGCGCCGGCGCCCGACGCGAGCACGGAGCTGTCGGCCTCGATGAGCCAGGCCCAGCACGTGGCCCCCAACACGGCCACCGACAACTACCGCATCCCGGCGATCACCACCGCCCCCAACGGGGACCTGCTCATCTCCTACGACGAGCGGCCGAAGGACAACGGCAACGGTGGCAGCGACGCCCCCAACCCGAACCACATCGTCCAGCGCCGCTCCACCGACGGCGGCAAGACCCTGGTCGGCGCCCACCTACATCCACCAGGGCACGGAGACCCGGCAAGAAGGTCGGCTACTCCGACCCGAGCTACGTCGTCGACCACCAGACGGGTACGATTTTCAACTTCCACGTCAAGTCCCTACGACCAGGGCTGGGGCGGCTCGCAGGTCGGCACCGACCCGGACAACCGGGGCGTCATCCAGGCCGAGGTGTCGACCTCCACGGACAACGGCTGGACCTGGACGCACCGCACCATCACCGCGGACATCACGAAGAACAACCCGTGGACCGCGCGCTTCGCGGCCTCGGGCCAGGGGCATCCAGATTCAGCACGGCCCCTCACGCCGGGCGCCTGGTGCAGCAGTACACGATCAGGACCGCCGGCGGCGCTGGTGCAGGCGATCTCGGTCTACTCCGACGACCACGGGAAGACCTGGCAGGCCGGCACGCCGATCGGGACCGGCATGGATGAGAACAAGGTCGTTGAGCTCTCCGACGGCTCCCTCATGCTCAACTCGCGCGCCTCGGACGGCTCCGGCTTCCGCAAGGTGGCCCACTCCACCGACGGCGGGCAGACCTGGAGCGAGCCGGTGTCCGACAAGAACCTGCCCGACTCGGTGGACAACGCCCAGATCATCCGGGCCTTTCCCGAACGCCGCCCCAGACGACCCGCGCGCCAGGTGCTGCTGCTGAGCCACTCACCGAACCCAAAGCCGTGGTCGCGCGACCGCGGCACCATCTCGATGTCCTGCGACGACGGCGCCTCCTGGACGACCAGCAAGGTCTTCCACGAGCCCTTCGTCGGCTACACGACGATCGCGGTACAGTCCGACGGCAGCATCGGGCTGCTCAGCGAGGACGCCCACAACGGCGCCGACTACGGCGGCATCTGGTACCGCAACTTCACAATGAACTGGCTCGGCGAGCAGTGCGGCCAGAAGCCGGCGGAGCCGAGCCCGGCGCCGTCGCCAGCCCCGTCGGAGAAGCCGGCCCCTGTCGGCCGCGCCGAGCGCCGAGCCCACGCAGGCTCCGGCACCGTCCTCGACGCCCGCGCCGAGTGCTGCCCGGAGCCGAGCAGCGCCCCGGCTCCGAGCCCACGACCGCCCTGAGCACGGAGCCCACGGTAGCCCCGTCCTCCGCGCCCGAGCCGAGTGCTGGGCCGACTGCTGCGCCGGCACCGGAGACGTCGTCTGCTCCGACCGCTGAGCCGACGCAGAAGCCGGTGCGCAGCCGAGCTCGGCGCCCAAGCCGGGCGCCACGGGTCGGGCGCCGTCAGTGGTGAACCCGAAGGCGACCGCTGCGCCGACACAGTCGGGGCGGCTGTCGTCGAGCGCGAGCCCGCACCGAGTCGGAGCGCGGCGGCGACGTCTAAGCCGGGCATGGAGCCCGATGAGATCGATCGGCCCTCTGACGGGGCCATGGCGCAGCCGACCGGTGGCGCCAGCACGCCGAGCGCCACACCGACGCAGGCGGCGAAGGCCGGCAGCAGCCTGTCTCGCACGGGGACCAACGCGCTGCTGGGCCTGGGCCTTGCGGGTGTCGCGGTTGTCGGCGGTTACCTGCTGCTACGGGGCTCGTCGCGCGAAGAACTGAACACGATGAGTCGGCTATCCGGCTCGGAGCGCTGACTGAGGGTGGGACGCCGGCGCGCCCACCCCTCAGTGCTGTCCTGCCCGGAGGAGCTGGCCGCCTCAGCGGCGAGACGCGACCGCGCAGACCAGGCTCGCCACCGGGTGCCGGCAGGCCGCCGGGTAGGGAGATCTGCGCGCATGACCTCTGCTCACATCCGGCGAGGTGACCTGGCGCAGATCGAGCCCAGGTGGACCCGGAGTTGCTGAAGGACCCTCAGCGGCCCTCCGTCCTCACCAACGAGACGCCCGACAGTGTCCAAATCGGTGACAAAGGCCCAGAACGGGACGGAACCGGCGAGACGAAACCGCATGATTCCAACGTTTCATTTCCCGGGCTGGCGACATCGTGGCTCCTTTGTCACCGATTTGGACACCTGCACCCTCCAGCGCCCCCGCAATGCGGTCATGTTCGAGCGCGAGAGCCCGTGAGAGCCCGTTCGTATGCATCGAGGAGACGCCGGGCGTTCTTGGTCGACCGGAAGAGGCAGGCGGTCTCCTGCCAGCTCGCGTACTCGTCGGCCAGTATGAGGACCGCACGGTCGTTACTCGAGACGACACGACCGTCTTCACTATCAGTAGTGGTAGCGAACTTGGAGAATCACCAGGTCATCACCAGCAACGAGGTACACGAGGCGATGCTCGTCAGTAATCCTTCGCGACCACGCACCCGAGGCGCCGTACTTGAGCTGCTCGGGCTTTCACTGATACCTCCGAAGGGATCGCGAAGGGCCGCATCGATGAGCATGTTGACCCGTTTGAGGATCCTGCGGTCCGCCTTCTGCCAGTACGCATAGTCCTCCCACGCCGACGAGACCCATACGAGACGCATCAGTCCTCCCGGTCAAGGTCATGCATCTCCGTCTGGCCCGCACAAGCCTGGCCATACGCATCAAGAAGGCGTCGCGCGTTCTCAGGCGATCGGAACAGGTAGGCGGTCTCCTGCCAAGCAGCGTACTCGTCGGCGGGCATAAGAACAGCACTGCGCCTACGTGAAACAATCTCAACGGCGTCATGATCGGCGTTGACTCGCTCGATGAGCGGGTACAACGTCTTGCGCGCCTCGCTTGCACTGATAGACATAAGAGCACCTCTTCCTCAGGCGTACCAGGATACGGTACCATCCGAGACGATAGACTGTAGGCTCTCTCACCCTCACACGGTCCGGAGCAGCCACCCACTGCACCTCAAGGGCCTCAGGAGCAGTCACCGGGGCACTTCCTGCGAGGGGCTAGCACTCAGGAGGTGCGGATGATGTCGAGCTCGTCGGCTACCACTGACGCTGACCGGATCGACCCGATTCACTCGGGCGAGGTCCTCATGGAGGACTTCATCGAGGGGTTTGGGATCACCCAGAACAAGCTCGCCACGGCCATCGGCGTGCCCCCCGCGCCGCATCAACGAGATCGTGCACGGCAGCGCGGCATCACCGCGGACACCGCTGTACGACTGGCCAAGTACTTCGGCACATCTGCCGAGCTCTGGATGAACCTGCAGAGCCACTACGAGCTCAGGCTTGAGCGCCGGGCCCTGCGCGAGCAGCTCGACAACATCGAGCCACTGCAGTCGGTGGCGTAGACAACGCAGACGGCATGCGTGACTGACGCTCACCTCCGGAGAAGTGAGCCGGTAAGAATCGAGCCCAGGTGGACCCGAGTTGCTGAAGGACCCCAGCAGCCCTCCGTCCTCGCCAACGAGGCGTCCGACAGTGTCCAAATCGGTGACAAAGGCCTGGAACAGAGCAGAACGGGCGAGAAGAAACCGCATGATTCCAACGTTTTCGTTTCCCGGGCTGGCGACATCGGGGCTCCTTTGTCACCGATTTGGACACCAGCTCCTTCCAGCGCCGCTGCAATGAGGTCGGGTCTCGAGCGCGAGAGCCCGTGAGAGCCCGTTCGTATGCATCGAGGAGACGCCGGGCGTTCCTCAGGTGATCGGAACAGGTAGGCAGTCTCCCTGCCAAGCGGCATACTCGTCGGCGGCATGAGAACCGCTCGGCTGTTGTTCGAGACGATCTCAACGGCATGGTGACTGGCGGCGATGCGGTCAATGAGCGCCAGCAACGTCCGGCTCGCTTCGTCGGCGCCGCCGGTCTACTCGACGTCGATGGGGCCGTTGATGTGGAGGGTCTCGACGTCGAGGCGCCGGTTGACTCGCGACGCGGTGGAGTCGTCAATGCGGCCGGCGAAGCGCAGGCTGTATACGCGCTCGCGCAGGTGCTCGATGACGGCGAGCCGCAGGGCACTCTCCGGGCGGCTATAGACGTCGGCCTCACCTCTGTGGCCGAGTTGAGCACGGAGTCGTGACGCCGTGCGTAGTCGGCGCGCACCGCCTCGATGGCTGCGTCATCGTCGACACCCGCGCTTTCTGCGATGGCATCGAGCTGGCTGATGGTGTCGGCGAGGACGTCGGCGAGGACCTCGGTCTCCTGCGACTCGACTGACTCGGCGGTCTGCGTGCCGGCCGAGGGCCTGGCGTTGGCCCAGCGGACCACGTAGGGCAGGGCGAGGCCCTGGATGAGAAGGGACAGGAGGGTCGCGCCGGCGACCACGAGGATGATGAGGTTGCGCTCGGCGTAGGGCGGCGCCGTCGAAGGAGGTCGGAATGGACAGTGCCATCGCCAGTGGAGATCGCGCCGCGGAAGCCGGCGACTGTGGAGACGATGCGGCCGCGGATATTGGTGCGGCGCAGGCGCTGCTCGGGGCGGCGGTCGAGGGCGCGGATGGAGAAGATGATGAGGTGGTGGCCTGCGAACCTTCCCGCGACCATGGCGATGGTAGATGATGGGGATGAGGGATGAGGCCGCGCACAAGGTCGGCGCGAGGGAGCTCAGTGATAATGCCGGAAGCGCCACCCCACCATGACGAAGAGGATGGTGTTGAGGATGTGGGTGAGGATCGTCCAGAAGGGATGCCGAGGACTCGCGAGCCCAGGGACATGTGCGGGCGGCGAAGCGGGAGATGACGATGCCGCAGGTGACGACGGCGAGCACGCCCGAGCCGTCAATCTCCTCGGCGAGGAAGAAGGTGAGGAACGGGGTAGCCAGGGCGGTGATTGTCGCCAGCATGGGGTCGTCGGTGATGGTGCGGACTCGGATGCCGATCTTCGTGACTGCCGCACCGACGAGGACCCCTGCACTGATTCCTCCTCCGAAGGACAGGAGGAGCTGATGTGTGACGAGACCTGCGGTGACGTCGGAGGAGTCCTGAGCGGCTTGGAGGGCGATGGCGAAAATGACCAGGGCGGTGCCGTCGTTGAGTAGCGACTCGGCCTGAAGAACGGTGCGGCCGTTGGGGTTGATTCCGCGTCCCAGGCTGGAGACGGCGGTGGCGTCGGTGGGGCCGAGGCAGGCCCCGATGAGGAGAGCGGCTCCCACGCTCAGCCCCATGAGGACGCCGATGAGGGTGATGAGGGCGGCCGTGATGGCGACGAGCACCGTGGCGCTGAGGATGATGCCGCGCAGGCTTCGCCGCATGCGGTTGAGAGAGACGGACAGTGACTCCCAGTACAGGAGGATCGGCAGGAAGATCGTGAGGACCACGGTGCTGGGCAGGGACATCTCCTCCCCCACCGGGAGCAGCGCGACGCCCACGCCCGCGGCGATGAGAAGTACCGGGGCGATGAGGCGGAATCTGTTGGCGATCGCGTAGGCGACAACAGAGGCGCCGATGAGGGCGACGATCATCTCGATGGTCATGAGGCTGCCGGGCTCCCTTCCTGGGATGAGTGTGGCGAGCTGGCTGCGGGCTGGTCCGGGAGAGGGGCGCAGTCAAGCCCGGCTCGGGGCCAGGCCTGTGTCAGGTCCAGGCCGCGCGCAGCCTACAGACGCTTCCTTCAGCGCCCCTGGGGATAGTCGATTCGCCTCACGAGACGCCGCCTCAATCCTCGGCGTGCGTGGCTCGGGTGAGGGCTTCCAGGCGAGGCTCGATGGACTCGGACATCATGGTGATCTCCCGCTCAGGGACTCGGTTCGCCCGCGCCTGGCCCCGCCATCCTGACAGGGACGCAGTGATGCGTCCGATTCGCTCCCGCGCCTCCGATTGAGTGAGCCGGTAGTCGTTTGCTATAGCCAGGAGCCCGTCGATCTCGTCGGGCATCGCGTCTGCTCCCATGATCGACGTCGCACGGGGCTGACTGAGGTCGGGATTCGCGTTGACGTCGAAGACGGGGCTGAGTCTCCAGAGCCCACGGTCGGCGAGGAACCCGTGGTTGCGCAGGTGGTCGTCAGTGTTGCCGAGGGCGATGCTCGCGACGATTCGGTCGTAGAACCCATGCGGAGGTCTTGCACGGGCGAGCAGAGAGATCGCGAATCGCCTCGGCGAGGTCGGGCGTAGTCCTTCTGGTCCCCGTCGGACGATCCAGTGGCCGTCATGGCACTGATATAGCCGATACGCGCGCCATCACGGGTTCTGTCGAATCTCCGCAGGATCAGGATGCTTCGATTGCCCACTTGGGTGAGCTGGTGCTGGGGTGTGCGAACGCCCGCGGTCTCAAGCAGGTCGAGAGCAGTGGCCTCCCAGGCCATGACGTCCCAGGAGTCGGTGGAGTGGGGGAACTTCGCAATGGCGAGGCCGCCGTCGTCGAGTCGGACCGAGGCCTTGGGCCGCGCACCGCCGAGGCCCGTGGTTCCTGTGTCGAGAAGTCGTTTGACGGCGCCGGAGGGGTCATCGTCGGAGGCCAGCTCGTCGCTGGCGTGCAGAAGCTCAGGCAGAGCGACGAGCCGCGAGACGCGCGAGGCCTCTCCCAGGAACTCGTCGCTCCCGGGGGCCCGGAAGCGCAGGGCCCCCTGACGTGCGTCGTCGCTGACGCCCAGGAGGAAGTCGAGGTCGTCCAGCTGACGGAGAACGCGTCCCTCATCACGGGCTCGCGATCGTTCGGCCTTGCGGATGAGGTTACGGCCCCAGCGGTCAGGCGCGCTGTCAGCAAAGGCCCCAATGAGCCCGGGCTGGTATTGAGTGCCGGGAACCAGACTCAGGGCTGGGTCGATGTTCATCCCACCGTCGGCGAGGTAGGTGGGCGTCAGAGAAGGTGGTGAGACCCTGGCGCGCGATCGGGTGAAATGCGCTGCCCGACCAGGCGTTGGGAGCCATGGGCATCGGAGCGATCTCGATAGTGGTCATCGGGCGCGCTTTCTGGTGAGGCGGCCGGCGGAGGCGGCCGATGTCGCTGGCCAGGGGTCGGCCGCGTCGACAAGCTGGTCGAGGATGCCCAGGGCGCGCAGCACCTGGGTGACGCTGTTGAAGCTGACGTTGGGGTTGCCCGACCCGATCTTGCGCAGGATGTCACGGGTGATGCCTGCCCGCTCGGAGACCTGCTGAGCGGTCAGGCCGAGCACCATGCGCCACCCGCGCACGTGCTCTCCGAACTCCGTCAGCTGACGGTTGATCCTGTAGCCCGACATGTTCCTCCGTTCGCTATGACGACCATCGTAGCCCGAACTGAGAGTTGTGGCGATGCTGCTGGTCGTATGGTTCGGCGACCTTGGAGTGGACAACGGCTGCGGCAACTGAGGATCGCCCCTCAGACGCCTGGGCCGCCCGCCGGCGGGTTGTTCAGCCTCGCGGTTCAGGGGCAGGGCGGCGGCCCAACCCAGCGAGGGCTAGCCGGCGACCTGGTCCTGAACGAGGCGACGACGACGGAGCAGACGGCTCCGGCAGCCACGCGATCGGCAACGTGAAGCCGACCTAAATCAGTCAGACCACAGAGGGATCGGCACTACCTGAGTGAATCTCATGCATGAACTGTTTCCGAGCCTTCATGGCATGTATCAGTAGTTCATAGCCGTCGTCAAAAACAAGGACCACGAGCTCCAGCACTCTTCCGGACTCATCGACACCAAGAACAAGCCATCGACGCGGATCATCCTCATCGCCCAGAGGGCGCGAGTTCAACACATGACCGTAAGCGTGCCACAGATCCTCATCGCCGAGATGGTCCTTCGCATAGTGCTTGCGGGCAGACCGATGAATATCAGGCTGCGGCATGAGCCCATTGTTTGACAGCGGCCCGCACGGCCTCCGAACGGTTCGTAATCCCTCTCATCAGCGGCACGCTTCAGCAACGCAGCAAGAAGATCCTCGTCGAGTCGGACAGTGACAATGCCGAGGCCCCCGTCCGATTGGCGGGCGCCCGGGAGTCGGACGGGGCAGCTGCTGAAGGTCGTAGCCGGCTTCAGCCTCGTCCGCCCAGGCCTGGATCTGCTCATCACTCACGCGACGTCCGTGGAGAAGGTGCTCACCCATGGCAATATCGTATACGAAACTCGATCGCGGAGTCTCTCTACCGCAACACTCGGCAGCCAAACACCATCACTGAACGAGACGAAGACCCCGCCCTCCGACGGGCCATTGTTGCTTCTGGGCTGCCCCCAGCAGCCGACCTCGTTGACCCGCAGGCGACGACCTGCTGACCAGCGAACCTGCAGCCTCGGCTCAAGAGCGGCTTCGAAGTGTCCCCCTCATTGGCCGCAACTCGGGCGAACTCTTCCAGCCGATCTTCTAAGGGCCGGGCTTCGTGGCGCTCCAGGCCAGCGAAGGCCAGTCGGTAGTAACCTCTCCCCGCGCAAGACGACGGGGCCGGAGCACGCGGCTACTGGCATTTGTTTGATCGTCCGACGACCGCGAAATAGCCGTTCGCGACCGGCGGGACGCCACCTGAGCCGGCCAGATCGTCTCAGCCCTGAGCACCAGAGGTGGTGGTCGCCAGCACCGACGCCGCCGCAACGGCGCTGCCCCACCTGGCCAGACAACTCATCGCCCTGCACTCCCAGCAGTCCAGGCCGATGTCGCCACCAGGCCGGTGCCCCTTGCAGGCACCCACCCGCACACACCAGGCCCCTAACCGCACGTGCCCAGGATCAGGGGTCCCGGCCGCAGCCGTCCTGCTGGCAGAAGACCCTGGGCAAGACCCCCAGGCACCGGAGCCCAGCTAGCCTCCTACGCCGGACTCGCTCCCGTCACACGCCGCTCCGGCTCATCGATCCGTGGCGAGCACATCTCCCACGGCGGCAACAAGAGGCTCAAGCGCACCATTTCCCTGTCCACCTTCACCTCCCTGCGCTCCGGCCCCCGTCAGCCAGGCTTACTAGCAGCACAAACGCCAGCGGGGGAACGTCACAACCAGGCCGTCCTCGCCTTGCCCCACCGCCGCACCCTGACTCTGCACGCCGTGATCCGCAACAACACCCCCTACAACCCACAACCATCAAAACAACCACCCGCAGCCGCTTGACGAGCCACATAAATGTCCCCAGAAGACCCTGACCACTGCGGGCCCGACACACGGCAGACCGTCACACCCATGTGCCATAACCCCACCCACAGCACCACACAACCGAACAACGAAAGTGGGGTGTGGAGTGCGTGGTGTTTCTCTGACTGGGGGAGTTTTTCTTCCCGTGAGTCGATAGGATGGAGACCATGCCAGCAGCGAGATACTCCGAGGAGTTCAAGACCCAAGTGGTGCGTGAGGTCATCGAGAAGGAACGCACGATCGCCTCGGTGGCCGCCTCATACGATCTTGTAGCCCAGACGGTGGGTAACTGGGTCGCCAGGTACAGGAAAGAGCACGCCACCGACCAGGACCGCAAGAAGGCATCCGAGTCAGCTGAGATAGCAAGACTGAGAGCAGAGAACAGGGAGCTGCGTCAGGAGAATGAGTTCTGAAAATAGCAGCCGCCTTCTCGCCAAGGAACGACCGTGACCGACCGCTACGAGCTGATCAACCGCGAAGAAGGCTCCTATCCCATCTCCTCAATGCCGGTGGTCCAGGGTGTCAAAATCAGGTTACTACTCCTGGCGCGACCGACCCCAGTCACAGACGGCCATTCGGAGGGAGGAGCTGGCCGCGATGATTAAGGATGTGTTTTGAGCGCTCGTGAGGGCACCTACGGGTACCGGCGTATCCAGGTGGTCCTGAGCGGCGTGGTGTGCGGACCGATGGTTCCACGGTCCGGTCCATCATGAGGGACCTGGGGCTGCAGGCCGCGCAGCCACGGGCAAAGGTCCGAACTACCGTGCCGTCCCAGGACCTGGATGAGCGGCCCGACCTGCTCAGGCGGGACTTCGCAGCAGATGAGCCCGGTAAGAAGCTGTGCGGGGACATAACCTATGTCAGGACGTGGACCGGATTCTGTCTATCTGGCGACGGTTTTGGACTGCTGCACGAAAAAGGTTGTGGGTTATGCGATGGCTGACCACATGCACACGTCCCTTGGTAAGCCAGGCCATTGACATGGCGGTACGCAGGTGCCCGATCAAGAAGGGTGTGACGATCTTTCACTCCGACAGGGGCAGTCAGTACACGTCCCAGAGGTTCCTGGACCACCCTCAAGTCTTATGGTATTCGCCCGTCAGTGGGGCGTACGGGGTGTGCTGGGACAACGCGGGCTTCAGTCGTTCAACGCTACGCTCAAGAATGAGAGTCCACCGAATGGTGTATCCCACGAAGGACAAGGCAATGAACGATATTGCTCTCATGGATCGAGCTGAGATACAATCATACCTCGTCTTCACTCAGCCCTAGGGTATCGTACTCCCAACGAGGTCGAAAGTGAGTTCCTTGGGTCTGAAGAAGGCAGCCTGAAACACTAAAACAAGCACTGTCCGAAAAACACCCAGCAGTCCAAAGATCGCGAATGGCGACCCTGAGGCATCGAACAGCGTTATGGTGGGACACTTCTCCTGCCGGAAGGACAATTAGCATCCCCCATCCTGACAGCCCAGGCCCCACTGTCCCCCAACTCCCTATGACTACCACCTCATGACCCACAACAGATAGAAATCAGACAGCCAACCGACATTGCCAACCTCCCTGAGGATACCCGTTCAGGAACATTCCGGCTTATCGTAATCAGTTTGAGGTGGCACTACATCGACCTCCGCATCATACTCCCCCAAACACCGCGACTTTTTGCGGCATTACCTACAGCGGGAGACATATTGGCATTATGTCGAAGGGACTGAAACGATTCATCAGTTTTTCTTCATTCACCTCATAACATTGACTCCGTTTTTATCCTCACCGAATCTCTGGCCCAAATATCTATCTCTGAGACTGCAACTCAGAGTCACTACCTACCCTAACTCTATCAGGAACCCAGTATTTCGTTAGTACCCCTCACTAGGTGCTGCCAATAGAAATTTTCCAGCATCAATTTTGATGTCATCACTCTGTACCAGCTTAATGTCTATTAAATACAGGTGAGTATTGGCGACCTCCTTTTCAATTTGCTTGTTTTGCTCGACAGAAAACGTTATACTATAGAATAGTAGTTCACCATCCTTCTTAACTTGCTCCCCAAGGCTAATGGACACTGGGAATGCAAGTCTGATCTTCAGACAAGGCGACATCATAGCACGACTAGAGTAGGGGCCTAGCTACCTTGATCAGCACAAATATTTAGGCATTCATGATCTTCAACGGTGATTAAGGCTCTATCTATTAAAAAGCGGTTCGGTCACCATTGTTCTCTAAAGCAAAAATTACTCCTCCTGGACGCCAATCATCACCCTCCCTTCTGGGCTATATACTCGAACTGACTTTATGCTAGTTTTCGAATCAGCAAGCCAGCTCGGATCTGCGGATCAACAATAGCAGTGATAGCCGCCGTACCTAATATTCCCAAGAACCCCAAAAACCCCTTCCCTGCTAATGACTTTAGACCGGATGACCCCCAACATGCCACCCCGCTTTTAGGTTGTCTAGATTCTCTGATCTCTTGGTCTACCGAATTACCGTCAGCCATCACTCTCATCTCTTCAATAGTTATTTCCTAAGCAGGCTTTTACTCAACTCAGAACCCCTACTATCGTGCACTGATCGCAAACTTGACAAACGCCCACATGCACTCTACCTAAAGGACCATGGGTTTTATTCTCGAGATCCATCGTTATTCCCGCTATCCTGCCGCGATGCACAAACGAGTCGACTTCGACACTGCATGCACAACTGAGGCTCACAGTCGGAGCGACCGACACCCATCCTTGAAATATCAGTCTTATCGCTCGGACCCAATCTCCCTTTGACCTCTACGTCCACAGCACGAACATCTGTCACTCAGATTCGGCACCCTCTATTACCAAAACAAAACTCAAAACCCAGAGAATAAGCCTCACTTTTCCTCTCTCACAAGCTGTTCCGCTACAGTATGATTCAACCTTCTATCGAAAAAGTAGAAAATCCAAGAAACGCGAGCCGCCATACTGCGCATGAATGAAATTCCCACAACCAAGCGACATTTCAATAGCTGGCTGATGAATTTCAAGATTCACACATTGAACCTAAACCCACGACATCACCGTCTGCCATGACGTAGTCCTTTCCTTCCATGCGCACTCGGCCGTAGAGCGCGGGCTTCGGCAACGCTGCCGTACTGGACCAGGTCATCGTAACTCACGATCTCGGCCTTTGATAAAGCCTCGCTCGAAGTCCGTGTGGATGACACCCTGCCGCCTGGGGCGCCGTCGCGCCCTTGCGGATCGTCCACGCACGCGATCCTTCTCCCCGCCGTCAGGGTACGTCTGCAGCCCCAGCGTGTCGAAACCAACCCGCCAGCTTGTCCAGGCCGGACTCTCCTGCCCGTTGTCGTGCAGCATCTCCGCCGCCTCTCGGGCTCCAGCCCACGAGCTCGGCCTGAACTGGGCGTCCAGGAAGATCGCCTCGCCGGCGCCACCAGTCTGCGCAGCTCGGCCTGACGGGCCTCGTCGCTCATCCCGGCGTCGTCCATGTTGAACACGTAGATAAACGGCTTGGTGGTCGTGAGCTGAAGGTCTTGAGCACCTCCGCGTCAATCCTGGCGGCCTGCGCCCCGGCGGACAGCAGCGTCCCCTCCTCCAGGACCTTTGAGGGCCGCCTGCGCCGTCTCCAGCACCACGGGCTCCGTCTTCTGCCCTGTACCTCCTTCTCCAGGCGCGGGATCGCCTTCTCAGGGTCTGCATGTCCGCCAGCACCAGCTCGGTGCTGATCGTCCCGATGTCCCCGGCCGGCTCCACCTTCCCATCCACGTGGACCACGTCCGGGTCCTCGAAGCGCGCGCGTCACCATGCAGATGGCGTCCGCCTCGCGAATGCTGGCCAGGAACTGGTCTGCCCAGCCCCTCGCCTCGCTGGCGCCGCGCACGATCCCGGCGATGTCCACGAAGGAGACCGTCGCCGGCACCACTCGCGGAGTGGAACAGCTCGGCGAGCTTTGTCCAGGCGCGCATCCGGCAGGGAGCTGACCCCACGTTCGGCCTCGATGGTCGTGAACGGGTAGTTGGCGGCCAGGACGGTCGCGCGGGTCAGAGCATTGAACAGGTGGACTTGCCGACGTTGAGCAGTCCGACGATCCTGATGGTAGGGTGCCACGCAGCAGAGTTTAGACGGCCCCGTGACACCGTGCGCCCCGACGGCGCTCGGCCGGGTCACGCCGTCGGCTGCCCTCACTCCCGGAGTTCCCGCTCGTCCGGACCGAGGCCCTCAGATCACTCCACGAGGTGTAGGCCCCCGCCGGCGTTGGCCCCGATCCCCACCGTCACCGCAACCAGTCCGCCGCCACCAGGATCACCACGACGCGCCCCAGGATCGCGCCACCCAGGCGCGCCACCGACCGCTTGCCGCCGTCGCGCCGTCGGCCCCAGCGGGGTGACCAGAACAAGACAACGCCCAGCGCCCCCAGCGAGACGACCACGGCCACGATCATCGTGCCCAGACCGTTGACCTCGAACGGTTTGGCACGCACTGGCGAGGCGGCCGCGCCGCGCGCTGGTCCTGGACGTCTCCGACAGGGGCTTCACGCCAGCAGTGGTGGCCTTGGCCTTCGCATCGCCCTGAGGCGCGGGAAGGCCAGCCGCCGCGAACACGGCCGGGTCTGAGCCCCACCACGCCAGCAGCGACGGGAAGTGGTTGTTCCACAGGGTCCAGGAGTGCCCGCCCCGACTCGGGGTATCAACCGTCACCGAGTCCGGTTTCCGCACCACCTCATCCATGCTCCAGGCGGTTCGGGCCGTGCCGTAGGGGTCGTCCTGGGCCCCCAGGACGTAGAAGCGCATACCGTCGGGCTTTGCGCTTTCCCAGCATGCTGGACAGCCCTGTTCTGCGCCTGAAGCTCCCTACCGCTGTGCGTTGCAGCGAGCCCTCACCGGGCAGGTCGGAGGAGGACATGACACCCACCGAGCCGAAGCGCTGCGGGACGTCATAGGCGGTGCGCGCCGCAGTAGGCGCCCGCCGAGATCCCTGGGCTGATCATCCAGCCGGCCCGCTGGGTGGTGACGTTGGAAGGTCGCCTGATCATGTGGAATCTCCTGCGCGGTCCAGGTCCCCACAGCCGGGCGGCCGTTGATGTTGACGCAGTCGGGCTGGCTGGCGCCGTCCGCGTTGAGCGAGGGGAACACCAGATCGACGGCGGATACGGCCGGCACTCAATCGCCTCCTGAAGCCGCTTGGGTGAGGCGAGGCCCTGTCACCAGGGACTGCGGGTCGCCGACCAGCCGTGCAGGCCCACAGCGACGTTGTAGGTGCGCTGTCATCGGGCCGGTAGCCCTGCCGGCAGGACGACGCGCACCGGCAGCTTGATGCCGCTGACCGGGCCGGGTCCAGGTGGCTCCTGCGAGCCGTCGCCGACGTCGTGGAAGGATGCCTCCAGGCCGAGGCCGGAGCAGCACCGAAAGCGGAGGACTTCGGCGGGGACTCGATGCGCGAGGAGACCTGAGCGCGAGGGGCGGCGGCCTGGCGAGGTCTCCGACGGTGCGCACGTAGTGCATGGGCCGGTTGATGAGCAGGCCGTCCCAGCACACGACGAGCAGCACCGGCACGCCCACCATGACGATGCGCGCCGTGGCGGCTACGGCCCTGCAGCACCGTGCAGCGCGGGGCGGGCGAGTCGGGTGGGCCTGTTCGCTGGAGGCGCCCGTGGCGGCTGAGACAGTCGGCGGCAGGAGGACTGCCGCGATGACGGTGGTCAGAACGGCGAGGACCAGCACGACCAGGATCGTCCCGGAGGCTGGTCAGCGGGATGCTGCGCAAGAGGCCACGTCCGATAAAGCATGGCACCACCTGCTCAAATTCCCATCATCCGGGGTAGCAGAAGGACAGTGTCTTTGGTCCCCTCACCTCCGCCGCAGGGAGGCTCGGGCGGGACGCAGGACTGTTGCCCCAGGTCCGATCGGTCAGTTTTGGTACGTACTGAGAGAAACGTGCTCGACGACGCCGGAGCAGACCGGTCCGGCGGATCGGGAGCGGAGGGCCGGGTCAGGCGGTGGGCCGCCGGGCCAGGCGGGTAGGGCCGATCAGCGGAGTGGCTTTGGCGGGGGCTGGGGAGGGCGAGCCGAATCAGCCGGCCGAGCGGCCTGCGGCGGCGTGGCGCCGCGGGGCTTAAGGGGTACGTAACAGATGTCGCACCCTAACGGGCACCATCGGTTCATGAGCCCCTCAGCGGTCCTTCTTCCCATCCTGCTGCTCCTCGTCGGCCTGGTGATCGGGGTGGTCATCGGCTACCTCGGCGCGCGCTCGCCCGGCGCACCGCCGCGCACCAGTCGGAGGGCGATCAGGTGGCTGAGCTGCGGGCGCAGGCCGCACAGTGGCAGGCCCGCCGAGGAGCTGTCCTCACGCACCCAGGGTGGCTGAGGAGCGCGCCGGGCGTGACGGCCTGTGCTGCGGTGGGCGCCGCCCCGTGCGCAGCCAGCTGGAGCAGGTGGGGCCCGGTGGAGTCCTGAGAAGCAGCGGGCGGAGCAGCATGCGGCCCTGGTTGAGTAGCCAGTGGCCACCGCCCTGCGCGCGAGCAGGACCTGGCCCGCCCCACGGCCTGTCTGGAGGGGGCGCTGCGCCCACGCTCGGCGCGCGGCATGTGGGGTGAGGTCGAACTGGCCCGGGTCCCTGAGGCCTCCGGGATGATGCGGCACGGACTTTCTCCGAGCAGCGCACCATCGGGGCGCTGGTCCAGCGGCGCTGCGGGCCGGCGGGCCCACCAGGCTCACCGCCCGGCGGCCTCAACCGCCTCAACCGCCCGGCCGCCGGTGAGGGGGGCGGCCGGCTGCCCCGGCCCGACGTCGTCGTCCACCCTGCCCGGGGACGGTTACCGCCGGGACGCTGCGCGCCCATGGACCCTTACCTGGCGGCCACCGCCGTCCAGGGCGCCGGGCGACGGGACGAGGAGCGGCGCAGGCAGCTCTGGAGGCTCACGCCAGGAGCTGCGCGACACGCTCGACCAGCCTGCCGCGCGCCGCTATGACCGGGCCCTGGAGGACTCCCCCGAGCTCGTGGTCCCTTCGTCCCGGCGGAGGCGGTGCCTCAGCCGCCCTGGAGGCGGACCCCTGCGCTCCTGGAGCACGCGCTGAGGCGCGGCGTCGCCCTGGCCTTCACCCGTGTCGTTGCTGACCCTGCTGTGCACCTGTGCCACAGCCTGGCCTCGCACCGCCGTCAACGACGACGCCCGCGAGCTGCTGGAACTCGGCGCACCCCTGCCGAGCGGTTGGGACCGTCGCCAGTCACCCGACGCACTGCGGGGCACTGCGGCGCAGCGTCCCGCTCACAACAAGGCGGGTCGGCCCATGGAGAACCGTCTCCTGGTGACCGCCCGCTCCCTGGAGACCCTCGGGGAGCAGGTGGACTCTCCCACGCTCATCAGTGCCGACGCCGCCCAGGTGCGCACTTTCACCGCACCCGAGCTCACCGCCGACGGGCACCCCACCCCACGACGACATAACGCATGCCATACCCGGCCTGCAGACGATCGACGCCCATGGCGTTCAGTCGGGCAGCGTGTTCCCATCTCACGACTGGTTGACACACTGCCAGAACGTTTCAATGCCCGACTGGCGGATATCTCCGCTCCATCGGCTCTTCTCGAAGAAGACACCCATGCTGTCATTCATCGGAATGACTCATCACCGGCGCCGTGCTCGGAGCCCTTGCCCGGCTCGTCATGCGGGGCGAGCAGAACATCTCGGTCCTGTGGACCATCGTGCTGGGCGCCGTGGGCGCACTCATCGGAGGCGCAGTCGCCAGTCTCTTCGGCGTCGCCCACACCGACGGGATCGACTGATTCGCTGAGGGTCTCGTCGCCGTCGCCGCCATCGTCGCGATCTCCGTCTACCTGAGCGTCACCGGCCGCAAGTGAGTGCAACGATCTTCGAATCGAGGGGCGTCGGGGGCACCGGTCAGATGATCGCGCCCTGACGCCGGTCATGGAGTTTCAGGACGCATGATCCTCGGCAGATGCGGAACTCAGCCGGCCCAGCTGGTCTGAGCAGGACCTCAGCGGCGCTCGCCAACAACGGCGCTGGAGACGTCAGCCTCCCAGGCGCGCACCATATGCGACCCGGGCTCACCAGGCGGTGCCCCAGCCAGATGGGCTCTCGAAGACCGGCAGGCTGATGTAGGAGGAGAGCACCGCCACCAGCTGTCCCTCGAAGACCGCCTCGTGTTCTGGGCCCAGAACCACCAGGGCGCACAGGGCGAAGCGTCTGTATCGGCCCCAGCGGGAAACCAGGGCGCCTGGTAGGCAGGCTCAGCCGGGTCGTTACCCTGGAGCACGTAGCGCGCTGGAAACGGAAGTGGCACGCGGCGATCCCCAGCCACATCGATGAACCCGCACAGGCGGAGACGTTGACCAGCCAGACGTGTAGTTCTGCCCTCACCACCGCGGTCAGGAAGCCGGCCGCCCCCACCAGCGCCGTCGCCCCAGGGCCCGCACCGGGACCCCGTGGCGGCTGACGTAGAGAACCAGGCCGGCGCCTGCCCCCGCAAGGCCATCGAGTGCAGCATGCGGGTCGAGGCGTACAGTCCCGAGTTACCGGCGCTGAGCACCGCGGTGAGGATGACGGCGTTCATGAGAGCCGCCGCGACCCTGATCCTCGCCCGCTCTGAAGACCAGGGTGAAGGGCGAGTAGGCCACGTCCTCGGTCTCAGTGTGCAACAAACCGGCTGTCGTTGAAAGCGATGAGGAAGCCGACGACCGTGACGCCCTGATGTAGAAGATCATGATCCGCCAGAACACCGTGTGATCGCCCTGGGCACGTCCTGGCGCGGGTTGCGGGCCCTCACCGGCCGCCACGCCCACCAGCTCGGTGCCCTGGAAGGAGAACCCGCCACCATGAACACTGACACGACCGCCAGCATCCCTGCCGTGGAAGGGCGCGTCGTCGACGACCCAGTTACTGAAGCCTGGGGACTTCTCGCCGATGATGCCGGCGATCATCGCCAGACCCGCCACGAGAGAAGACGATGACCGTCACCACCTTGATGGCCGACAGCCAAAACTCCCCTCCTGAAGGCGCGTGGCCGACAGGGCGCTGAGCGCCGTCCCGCAGGGCTGTAACAGCGCCGCCCAGATCCACGAGGGCACCCCCTGGCAGCCAGTAGCGCATGACGATTCCGGCGGCCACCAGCTCGGCCGCCACCGTGATCGCCCAGTTGAACCAGCAGTTCCAGCCCATCGCGAAGCCGAAGGAGGGCCGGACGAACCGGGTGCGTAGGTTCGAAGCGAGCCGGCCACCGGCATGTGCGCCGTCATCTCACCCAGGGACTGCATGAGCAGCAGCACCATGAGGCCACTGGCCGCATAGCCTCAAGGCGCCGCCCGGTCCGGCTCGTAGAGACCGTGGCACCTGAGGCCACGAATAGCTTCGTGCCGATGGCGCCGCCAATGGCGATCATCTGCATGTGCCTGCTGGTCAGGCCCGTGCAGCCCACCGTCCTCGAGACCGTCGTGGAAACCCGGCCGAGATCGCTGGAGACCACCGCGCCGACAGTGATCCGCGAGGTCACAGGGCAGCACTGTCGGAACTGCTCGGCTGCCGGTAGCGGGCCGCCTGCCCGACGCGGCGGGGCAGGCCACTCGCGGACCCTGTCATGGAGTGTGCCACCCGACCGAGGGTAATCGCAAGCCATGCAAACCCGGCGTTCACCTTCGGCCTGTCCCTCATGCCCTGGCCTGTGCAGAGTCTCACGACCGGCCCCTGCAACCTGGGGACAGCGCAGCCTCAGCAGGTGTGGTCGGCGGCCGGCTCGCGACGCTTTAGGTGCTGCCGAGGCGGCCCCCTGAGCCGCGCATGAGGTCGGCGCGCAGGTTCTGGGCAGGAGAAGGAGATCTTTCCGTAGTGGTGCGCACCTCCGACGTCGTCGGCCGAGCTCTGGGCCAGGCGCCCACCACCCACGCACCAGGATCCTCCGCACCGAGGCGCCTGAGGTCAGGCCGACCGTCCCGACGCCGTCGAACCAGGACGGGTCGATCCGCTGGCGAAGTCCACCGGTGGGCGGCGCCCGCACTGGCCCGAGGGCCACCTCCTGAGGCGCACTCGAGTTCGAGGAGTTGCCGGAGCCGACCACGATCATGAGGTGTCCGCCTCGGGGCGATCTTCTTGACCGCGGCCTGACGGTTCTGGGTGGCGGTGCAGATGTCTCGCCGGCGGGTCAATCATCTCCGGGAAGCGCTCAGCAGCAGGCGCACCGTCTCCATAGTCTCGTCGACGCTCAGGTGGTCTGGGCTGATCCACACCACCTGGAGGGGCTCGCGCACCTCGACCCGGTCCACCTGTGGGGCCGTTGACGACCTGATGTGGTCGGGGGCCTCGCCCTGCGTGCTCAACCTCCGTGGCCGGTGGGCCCACGAGGATGATGTCGTAGTCCTTGTCCGCGAAGCGCACCGCCTGCTTGTGCACCTGGTCACCAGCGGGCAGGTCGCGTCAACGTGTCCAACCGGCGCTCGGCGGCCTCGGCGTGGACCGCCGGGGAGACACTGTGGCGGAGAAGACGACGCGAGCCCCCACCGGTACCTCGTCGGTCTCGAGACGAAGATGGCGCCGCGCTTGGAGAGGGCCTCCACGACGCACTTTGTTGTGGACGATCTCCTTGCGCACGTAGATCGGCGCCTCGTAGTGGGCCAGGGCCTGCTCGACGGCATCAACGGCGCGGTCCACGCCGGCGCAGAAGCGCGCGGGCGGCCATGAGGATCCGCTTGCCGCCCCTGGAAGAGGGGCCGTGGCGTCGGTGTGCTCACCGGCGAGCTCGGTGGTCGTCACGGTCACCACTGTGCCACAGGGGACCCAGGTCCCCAGTGCGGGACGCACAGTGGTGCATGTGACAGGCCAGAGCCCCTCCCCGGCACAGCCCGCAGCTCCCCTGGTGCCGGCTGCGCGTCCGCCCTCGACGCGGGCGCCAGCCCCGGCAGCCCCTGGCGGCCCCGGCGGCCCCGGCAACCCCGGCGGCCCCTGGGAGCTGGCGCCGCGAGCGAACCTCACCACCGCGGGAGAACCCGTGGCCGCTGCGGCTGCTGTCCTCCAAGATCGACCAGTACGTGCCCTGCATGAGCCAGGTGGGGTGGAGGGGCAGGTCATCCAGCTCAACCGCCGCCCGGCGCGCTGGCATGGCTCTTCCTCACCCTGCGGACACGGGAGGCCGACATCTGCATGTTTGTCGTCCATCTATGCCTGGTCCTCGACGCCGTCCTGGCGCGCACCGGCGCCGAGCTCGGCGAGGGGCCGTGTGGTGGTGCGCGCCAAGCCCACCTTTCTGGCGCAAGGGGTTTGCCCGCAGCTGCAGGCCGACGACATCCGGCCCTGTCGGCGTCGTGGGCGACCCGCTGGCCCGCATCGAGCAGCTGCGCCGCATCCCTCGCTGCCGGAGGGCCTGTTCGACGCCGAGCGCAAGCGGCCCCCGCCCTTCCTGCCGCGCGCGTGGCCTTGTGTGGGCGTGACGCCAGGCCAAGGCCAGGACGACTGTTGGTCAACGCCCGCCTGCGCTGGCCCGGCCTGCCTTCGAGGTGCGGGAGGTCGCCGTCCAGGGGCGCGCGCCGTCGGCGAGGTCACCCGCAATCCAGAGCCGACGCCGATGCGCAGATCGACGTCATCGTCGTGGCTCGCGGGGCGGCGCCGTCGAGGACCCGCTGCCCTTCTCCGACGAGGGGTCTCGCAGCGCGCCGCGGCCGCCTGCCGCACGCCGTTGGTCTCCGCGATCGGCCACGAGACCGACCGCCCCTGCTGGACCTGGCAGGCCGACTACCGCCTCCACCTCACCGACGCCGCCCGCCGGATCGTCCCCGACCGCCCAGGAGACCGTGGGCCCTGACTCGCCCTGCGAGCGCCTGGCGCAGCGTGCTCGCCTCGCGGCTGGACGCCGAGCAGGCGGCCCTGGACCAGCTGCGGGCCCGCCGGTTTATGCGTCTGACCCCACCGATCGTGCGCGACCGGGTGATCGAGCTGGTCAGGCCTGACAGGATGCCGCGGGCCGTGGAGCATCGGCTGTCGCTGGCGGCCGCGGACCTGCGCGCCGACCACGCCCGGCTGACGGCGCTGTCGCCGCAGGGGTCCCGGGACCGCGGCTACACGATTCTGCGCACCCCGGCGGCAAGGTCATCACCAGCGCCGAGGACGCCAAGAAGGGCGACTCATCGAGGGCGTCCTGGCCCAGGGGAGGCCGCCGCCCAGGTTGTCGGCGCCACAGTGCCCCGGCCCGCCGATATCGACTGAAGAGCAACCGCGCCGCCAGGCCTCGGGGACCGTGCCCGCTCGCGGCCCGCTGGAGGCCCGAGGACGCACCGTAGGGCGTGCGGCGGGCCCCTCGCGCAGTGGTCGAGGTTTTCGTCGTGCTCCGCGGCGGCCGCGTCATGACACTGGCGCAGGCAGGTTTCGGCGAGCTGCTGACACACCCTCGGTGAAACGACCTCCAACGACGCAGCAGGGTAGAAGCGGTCTCGACGTATCGGTCACGTCGACCGAACCAGCAAAAGTCAGGAAGGCTCTCAGGCCCGGATTTTGTCCAGATGGACGACCTTTGAGCCTTTACAACCAGTCGATGCTGTTGCGCTCGCGTTCTGACCAGTGCAGATGCGACGCCACTGAGACGGGGCACCGTCGTCGTCCTCTGGACACTTTTTACCCTGCGGACACTGTTCAGACTCGTCCGACCTGCCCTGCCCGGAGCCGTCCCGTGCGAGAATCGAGCTCCGAGATGAACCCCGGCCCGTATTCCGATCTCAGTACCCAGAGGAGCACTGCCCTACAACAGCCCCTTTACCGGCGTCCTCAGCATCGTCAGGTCTCAAGCGCCACTCGCCCGGCGCCGGCGGGGCCTCCGGCGCCAACGAGGACAGTCGCCTCGCCCAGCTGGGCGAGCGCGGCCTGCGAGAGAGCTGGTGCGCCGTGCGCAGCGTCTTGAGGCGTGGCTCCGTCTGGAGTGGCTCGGCTGCTGGGAGCGCGCGCGCGCTGGGCCCAGCGCCGCCAGACCTGGCTCGAGGCCGAGGCCCGCGCCCGCCCGGCTGCGGCCGCGCGGAACCCCAGGACCGACGAGACCCGGTTGAAGCTACAGGCGACCCGCCCGGATCGAGGCTCCAGGCCGCGTGCGCGTACCCGCATGCGCAGTCGAAATCGACCGCCTGGCGACGCGTGCCACTGGCCTGGGGGTCACACTCGCGCCCGCACGCGCGACGAACTGACCGGAGCGACCAGGGCTCCGCCGGCGGCAGCACACCTGATCGAGCGCCACCGGGCACCACAGCAGAAGTCTCGAAGAGAGCCGTGCAGATGTCCAGCATCGGAGACCAAAGGCACATCCTCCGTCCGGACGCCCGGAACACAAACGCATGATTTCAAGGTTTGCCGTTCATGCGGGCCTGGGGAGCCGAAAGTCTTTGTCACCGATTTGGACACTTTCAAGCGAGACGGGGCGGTGAGCGGCGCGCGTTTTGACCGGCAGTTCAGGGCATTCGCCTCCGGCCCCTGCGCACCGACCAGCGCGCCGGCCACTCGCCGGGCAGAGTTGCACCACCGCGTGCCTCATCTCCGGCTCCGAGTCCTCTCAACAACGCCCTGTTCTGTCTCTGTACTGTCCCTCCCACGTCTCGTCTCAGCGTTCACCGCCACCGGACCCTCGATAGTCCCAATGAAGCGAGTCACCATGAACCGCACCCGCCGCCCAGGATCCGCCTCGTCATCGGCGAGGCCCTGCTGACGTCGCATTCACGGGCAGGAGCCCGTCGACATCCTCGGCGGCGCACCCGCCAACGTCGCCCTGGGGCTGGCGCGTCGGTCGTGACGTCGAGCCGCACTGCTGGATCGGCACCGACGAGCGCGCGCGCAGGCCGCGTCTCCCCACCTGAGGCCTCCGGGGTCCGCTCTGGCTCCGGCGCCGACGGCGCGACGCACCTCATTGCCGGCGCAGGCCACCATCGGGGAGGACCACGCCGCCAGCTACGTCTTCGACCTGACCGAACCCGCCAGTCTCGACGCTGCCTCGATCGGGAAATGGGCACGCTGCTGGTGCACACCGGCTCGACTCGCAGCGGATCCTTGGCCCTCGGCGTGCCGCCATCACCGTGAGCAGGTGCTGCAGTGAGACAGCGCCACCCACCATCGCCTCACGATCCCAATGCCCGCCCCCAGCTCATGGGTGACCTCGGAGGACGCCCGCCAGATCGTCGAGCGCCTTCGTGGGCCCGTCCGACCCGGTCGTGCGTTCATCGACGACATCGCCTGCCTCGCGGCCGGGACGCAGACCGAGACGGTGCTGCGCCCTGAGCTGGACAAGCGCGCGGCGTTGTGGTACGTCAATGCGCGGCAAAATGCTCGGCCCCTGTCCGTCCGGGGTAAGCCTCGGGAGGTGCCCGGGCACGACCCGGAAAACGTCGTGGTGGCGGAGCGCTTGCGGGCGCTGGCATGACCTTTCCAAGCGCGGCCCGCACGCCCGAGCGATGGGACCTGTGGCGCGGACCGGCGCGAGCAGCGCGCCGTGGACGCCGCCATGACCCTGAGCGGATCAGCGTGCCACGTGCAGGCCATCGCCGACACCGACGGTCTCACGGGCGGGGCCACTCCACGCGCGACGAGCTGCCCTGAGGGGACTGGAGTGCGTCGTCTCGTAGGTGCCTCGCGCTCCGTACCTCGAACCCCCGAACGCGGCTCATTCGAACGCATGCGGCAAGGGCCGCGACAGTGACAACGCTGGCGCCGAAGCTCGGCAGCCGATCGCGCGGGCTCAGCGCAGGATCGCGGCGCCAGCAGGACCACGGGCGCGAATCCGGCCGTCGTCAGTGCGTGACGCATGCCGCGGCCAGGCATGTCACCCCGTAGCGCGAGGCGCGATGAAGACGTTCGCGCCGGTGGGCAGGTGGTGCTGGTGACGACCGCGAGTAACCGTGCTCCGCTGAGTCCCGCTGCCAGTCTGACGTAGCGGCACAGCCTCCGGTGCTGACGGTCAGCTTCCAGCCTCACCGCCAGCCACAGTGCTCGCTGCGCGCCGGCCCGCACCAGCGATGAGCACTCACGACCGCCCCGAGCGCCGGCGCCTCTTCCGGGGCAGGTTTCGGCTCTGTGGTGTCGGCCGCGTGCGCCTGATCCCGCCTCCCGCCACCGGGGACCTCCTGCCCTGGCGGGCTGACTGGACCGACCGCATGCGATCGGGCCGGCGAGCCCGGCGCGGGCGGGCTCGCGCGCGGCGCGACTGCGCAGGGGCCGAGCGCCCTCGCCAGGCCTGCGCCCAGGCAGCATCATGGCGATGGCACCGCGACGCGCCCGAGCGCATCTCCAGGCGGGCCGGATAGCCGCCGCCCCACTCCTTGAGGTCCACGCCGCCCAGGACGCCTGCCGCGGTCCCTGGCCACAACACTCACAGCAGAGCGGCTGGTGCGCAGCGGGAGCGCCCAAGGTCGCCAGGCGAGACGGGTTGCCGCGTGGCAGTACGACGGCGTCGAGCACGGTGAAGGTGACCGTGAGCACGAGGAGCCGGAGCAGGTATGATCAGCATGCAGGCACGCATCAGCACGAGGACGCGTGGCCACCGAACCTTTAGCGCTCGCGGCGCGCTGACGAAGCCGAGGCGAGAGCGCGCCGATGGTGGCCTCGCGCGGGCGGCGCAGCACGAGGCGGGTGAAGGCACTCAGTGTCGAGACGATGGCCGCGAGCCGGCGCAGCCACGGCCACGGCGGTGAAGTGGGAGACCGACCGTCAGGTCGGCGCGGTGCCCAGCGTGGTCACCGAGCAGGCCGGGGTGGCGGCGAAGCAGCAGGACGCGTGCAGGACCCTGCCGGCGTCAGCGGCACGTGGCCCGGTGCGCACCAGCAGCCAGTGCCGATGAGCGATCACCGCGCCGGAAGCACGCTGGCCAGTCCCGCCACCATCAGCCATGGTCTCTCTCATAGCCCCCGAGAAAGAGGAGTTCGTCCGCAGCCCTCGCGCTCGCATCACTGAACCCCCGAACGGCGCGACCCACCCCACGAACGCACGGGTAAGAGGCCGCGCAGCACAATGCCCAGCTGACCGGTTCGGAGGTCCACCCAGGTGCCGACGTGGTCGGAGATGACGAAGGACGTCGTTCCCCAGTCCACGGCGCGGCAGCAGCGGGCCTCACCTCGCCGTGGCCGCTCATCGGCTCGGCGGCCAGTCAGCCGCCAGGCCACAGGTCGGTCAGCCGTGGTCGATGCGCCGCTAGGCCGGCCATTGCCGGAAGGTGAGCCCTCCCCACGGTCCGCGCCTCAGCCCCAGGACCTCGACCCGCTCGGCGGAGAGGGCTGATCGCCCACGAGCAGGTGCGGCCCGGGCAGCCGGCGAAGCGCTCAGGCGGCGGCGGCGGCCGTCGCGCCGCCATGGACCTCGCGGGGTCGCCGGTGGGTGGAGGCGACCGACAGCTGACGGATCGGCCCGCCAGCACTTTCTGGGCACCCGCGAGGGCGGCGGGCCACCGGCGATGCGCTGGGAGGCGGTGGACACGTGGTGGAGCGCGGGGTCCCGCCCGCTCACCGCGCTCACATCCGCTGAGTTCGGCGAAACAGGCGCTTTGACGCCAGCCGGAGACCGGGAAAGCGGGACAGGAGAGCGTTGCCGTTGCAGCCGATCGGCCTCGACCCGGACGGCGGCACGCAGCAGCCCCAGGATCGTCAATCGGTCGGCGAGCTCAGCGGCGGGTGCGCAGGCCACGCGCAGCCCCCACCACCGGCCCGGCGTAGCTGGCGCAGAAGCGGCAGGTCGGCATGCCAGCGCCCAGCCAGGAAGGCCGCCTGGTGGGAGGCGCCCGGAGCGTGCCTGGCCCAGGTCCACCTTCCTGAGCGGGTAACGATGTCGGGGCCAGCTCGGCGACCTGCTCGGCGTGGCCCGCATGATCGCGCGGGCGGTGGCGGGCGGAGACGTCGGCGCGCGCGCCAGCCGGTGGAGGCGTCAGCTGTCGGCTCGCGCCGGCAGACCGTGCTGCAGGCTGAGGCCCAGGACCCGGATCATGCGCTTGCCCTCCGGAAGGTCAGGCCCACGGGAGTTCATACAGTCAGCGCTGGCCGCGTCTATGCTGCGTCATCGAAGACGTGTCCCAGGGTGGCTGTGGCAGGTGGCGCGGCGGACTCGGTGCGATCATGCCGTGTGGGAGGTGTCGGTGCTCAGGGTGACCGCCCGAGCTCGAGGGGCCGTGGTGGGGAGGCCAGCCGCAGTGGGAGTCGAATCAGTGGTGGAGCAACACTGGCGCCGCAGCCGCGGGCAGCGGTAGACGCCCTCGCGGTGCTCGTCGACAGGGCCCCGTGAAGGACGCTCGCGCCGGCCCCGCAGCACGTGTACCCATGGGGCTCAGGGTGCGCCACTGGGCGTCGCAGAGTGCGCGCGGCCCCAGTCGAGGGAATGGGCCGGAGGGCAATGGAGGACGCCGCGGCCTGCTCGCGTTGGCACTCATGGGTCTGTCGTCACCTGCCCGACGGCGCTGGGCGAGATGCGTTCACGCAGCGAAAACTCACCCATCCGTTGCCAGGCGTCGGTCAGTGGCGGCGGCCCGGCTCACCTGGTCCTAGTCCGCGCCGGGCGCGGGTGCAGTAGGAGCCCATGGCCTGCCCCAGGGTGACGGCCCGCCGGGCTTCCCAGACCGTGGGGCCGCATTTCTCGGCCTCCGTGGTCATGGCGGCATCGTCCCCGCTTCCGCAGAAGGCCGGGTGGTGTCGGCGGGAGCGCCTGCTTTAAGACGATCTCGCGCGCCGCGCGGGTTACTCGGGGTCGAGGTCACAGACCGACCTGCCTGGACTCCACTTTGCGCGGTAGGCGTAGGGGCCCCGCTGAGCTTGTGGTGACCAGCCTTCCTCGCGCAATGCAGGACTTGGCGTCGACATCACCACTGTCCCCGGTCAGGACGATACGCACGGTGACGTGACTGCCGATGTCGGTTATCTTGAGGAGCGCTTTTCCAGCGCCCGGTGTCCCAGGCCGGGAGGCGGCGCGAGGCGTCAGCTCAGCGCGCAGCGAGGCGATGGGCACGCGCCAGCGTCCAGGTCGAGGTGAAGAAGCCGGTGGCCTGGGAGCCTCCCGCAACCAGTTGGCGAAGGGTTCTCGTATGGGTCGAGGGCAGGATTAGGTGCCGTCATCCCAGGTGCATGACCACGTAGGTCAGGTGATTCCTGATGTAGCCTGATCGTCGACGACGACACAAATGCCCACGTGATGGCGCCGGTGGTGGCCAGCCGGAGGCCATAAGACGTTGCCGAGTACGGGAGCGGCAGCCATACCAGCGATGACGGAGGCCAGGCCGGCCGGAGGCGCAGCGATCCCATGGGCGAACTGACGCTGGGGGCCGCGATGGTTGACGAGCCCAGCGGACACGATGATGACCTGGCGACGCGTCGGAGGACTCCGGCTCTGGGTGGTCACCCGGTTGGCGCGCCCTGTCCCCGCCGGCCTGTGCGCCCCTCGACGACGGTGGGACGATGACTTGGCGAAGCGACGATTGTTTCAAGTCACCGGAGCTGATAGGGCGATATGGTGAGTCCGCGTTCGACGACGACCATCACAGGGAGTCGTTTTGTCGAGCCGTAGCCTGGCCAGGCCAGCGGGAACCCGGAACGTTCTGGCCGCGGCGCCGACGGTGAAGATGGCCGGCGCCTAAGCCCACGACCAGGTGGGGGAGGCGGTTTGCCCATAATGCCGTGATCGCCACCACCACGAAAGCTGGGACACAGGGTAATGATGACGGCGCCCAGTTCAGCGTGTGCCAGGCGATGGTGACCAGGTTGTCGTCTTGGTCACCATTTGACGGTCTGGCACGCCGGGACCTCGGGCATGCCGGGTGAAAGTGCCAGGGCGTGGGATGAGGTGGCGGAGGGCCTGCGCTGATCTGCGCTAATGTGAGGGTGGTGGCCAGCATGAGTATGACGTTGATTTTAAGCAGCCCTGCTGTGCCTGGGTTGTACGGCACAAGGAACAACCTCCTGGTCTTCTGCTTGACGTACTACGTGTCGCAGTGTTAGATGCACGGTGACCTCAGGGCCTGCCACGAAACCGCGAAGGAGGGTCTACATGATCAAAGGCAGATGCCATCTGCGGCTAAGACGGGACTCATATCGTCCTGTCTCGTTTCATGGCAGCTGTCCCACGCTCATGACCTGCCAAGACCATCACCAAGGTCTCCACGGTGAGCACCATCAAGCAGACCAATTCCTCTACACGGCCTCAAGCCTGGAGTCCAGCGGCCTGGAGTGACTCCTACTCGGGAGGTCTGACCTGCAAGTCCTGCAATTTACCGCCCGCCTCTACCTCCGAAGGCACCACACCACCTTGACCGCCAAGGTCGCCGAGGGAGGACACCAAGATCTCTCGTCGACTGCTCGCTAGTGCGAGCCCGCTGATGATTAACACCATCGAGACCTCCTCGACAACACATGTTCGCCCCCACCCGACCACGTCAGTTTAACTGAGGCCCGCGCCGAGCTGCGTGCGCCAGATGGAGGACGCCCAACGACGCCATCGCTCAGGGCAAGACCCACAAACGAGGCGGTCGGGCAGGTCATCACCGGACCTGGCAACCTTCACGAAGGCCCCGGTCCCGGTGCATCACCAGACATCCAGCCCGGAGGCGCCCTGCAGGCTTCGCCGCGCCCTGCGAGCCTGGCCCAGCCGTCCCGTCGGCCCCACGCCCGTCGGCGAAGCCGGCCCTCCTGGGGCGGCAATCAGGACGACGACCCTTCACCACCGTAGCCAGCATCTACCGGCCGGCCGCGGTGGTGATTCACCGCCGTGGAGCTCATCTTCGACCGACATCTCCTTCGGATCCCGTCGGCGGTACGCCGTCGCCTCGCCACTACCCGTGCGCAGCTACCGGCGCGATCGTCGCGAGTCCCTCCGCCCTCGGCGCGTGGGGCTCACCTGTCATGATGAAGGCCTGAACCTGTGGGTTCCTGGCTCGCAGGCCTGACCGGCGTCGATCCGCATCTTCGATTTTCAGCTCATCTTCCCACCAACTGAGCTACAGAGCCTTGGGATGGAATCGGCCCCGACCATTTCTGACCGGACCGACCTTCCGCGATCTCGACGGACTTGAACCCGCGACCTCCGCCGTGGCTAGGCGGCGCAAGCACCAACTGCGCTACGGAGGCCAGTGTGTGTGGAATTCACCGTTATTCACTAGTGAATTGTACCTCAACGGACTGAATCGTGCTACCGCCGAAAGGGCGGGGTCCCAGGTCGTTGGGACGATGGGGCCAGGCCTCGACGTCGTCGCGCCTCGGAACCGATGAACACCATGTGATGCCCTCTGCAGCGCAACCTGGGAGGCACCCTCCTCACCGCCCGGAGCCAGGATTCCGGCTCATGAGGGGTTCCCGGGCGGAGCTGGAGGTCTGGCATATGAGATCGTGTCACGAGCGCACCACTCAGAGCCGGACCGCACCCAGAACCGCAGCCGGTCAGAGTCGTGCAGCAGGAGTTCGAGGACGCTGTTTGGTGACGCCCTCGACCGGATCCCCGCCGACCTGGCCGAGGTGATGGATAACGTCGTCGTCCTCGTCCAGGACGAGCCCGGACCCGGAGATGTCTACCGAGGAGGACCATGACGACCCGGCCTGCCCACGCTCCTGGGGCTGTACGACGGCGTCCCGCTCACTGGAGCGCGACCGCTGGTCCATGGTGCTGCCCGACCGCATCCTTTGTCTTCCGTGGGCCCTGGAGCGCTGGTGTTCAGCCGCGAGAGCCTGGAGGAGGAGATCACCGTGACCGTCCACGAGGTGGGTCACCATCACGCGGGCATTCCCGACGGCGCCCGGAGCTGGGCTGGTAGCACTAGAATAGTGCGCGAGCAGACCGTCAGCCAAGACCTCGCAAGCACCCAGGGACTCAGTTTGCGTGCCGGCATGAACGACCACGCCTGATACCTGGACGCCGGCAAGCCGCCCCGGCGCCACCAGCGTCCGCTGCATCAGGGTGAGTCGGCACAAACGGCGCCTCTTGGCACCGTTCTAAGTGATGTTTTGCTGCTCCCTCGGCCTCGTCACGGCTCTCCTCTCCCCAGCAGGTGCCTTGAGACCGAAGCGCCGTCGAGCGTCGCCTTTCCACCGCGGTACATGCTACGAGCCTGACGCCGTTTATTACCGCGATGGCCACCGCCGGGCGCTGGCGGCCGGTTTCGGAGAGAAGGTCAGCCAGTCGATGATGGTCGGGGTGACGCCACCACCCCCGCACGCAGCCCCTCCGCCAGCCATTGAGGACCCACCACGTCGGCAACATCTTCATCGCCGGCCGCACCACGGTGGCAGCCAAAGAATCTGGTAAGCGTCATCTCCTTCACCGCAAGGTCGGTCGCGGCACGTTCCACCCACCCCGATGCTCGTGGCCACTGACCAGGAGAGGGCGGCGGAGAACCAGGTCCTGTCCTGTGTGCCTCCGACATCCTCGAGATGGAGCAGTCCGCACAGTCGCGCGAGCAGTCAGGCGCGGCGCGCCTGGGGCAAGGAGCTGGCTGGTCAGGTCAACATGAATCCGCCCTGCGGTCGACCTGGTCAATATCTCCGGCCGGATCTCAACGAATTTATCGGCTGCCAGTTACGGCACGCGACGCTGCCGGTCCTCCCAGGCCAGCGCTCGAGGGATGCGGGCCCCGAAGGTCATCCCACCCGCGCCCCTGACTGGGGTGCGGCGACACACCCGGGCGTTGTTGACTCCACCACGGTTGCCTGCCCGATGCCGCCGTCGGCGCCTCACAACGCCATCGCCGCCGGTGCGCAGTCATCATGGGTCTCCTCGGCGACGTACCGTCATTGACCTCGGCGCCGGCGCGGTTTTCCCAAGATCGTCACCGACATAGCTGCGCAGATGGCCTGTGGTTACTACTGACGACGTCTCCGCCGCCGTCCAGTGGGGTCAAGGACGTGGGCGCGGCGATCAGCCGTGCGGGCGATCCGGGCCGACGGTTCCCGCTGGGCCTCTCGCGGACCCACGGTGGCCGCGACAGTCAAGGCCTCATCGCCACCGTCGCACCGACCAGTTTTGCGCGGGTGATCGAGTCGGGCCACGCGGGTGCTGGGGAACCTGAAGGAAGAGCCTGCAGTCCTGAAGGCGCCGATAAGAGCATCGGCAGGCATCGCATCGGCCTGCCCGAGCCGGCGGCTGTGAGGCCGATGCGCAGTTCTCAGGCGAGTCGGCCCACGCCCCGCGGGTCTGGTGGTGCCCCTGCGCAGAGCCGACCCGGATGCGTCGGCCAGGCAGTGGCTTGAGCCAAACAAAGCGCACCAGCTGCTGCCCGGTCGGCGCCGCCGTGAGCCGCCGATAGGTCACCCACCACGCCGACGCTGCAGACCGGCCACTGGCTGGTACCGATGGCGACGGCCTTCGACTTGACCGTTGAGTCTCAGGTCCCGAGATCGAGCGGTTGGTCCAGAACTGGCCTGTTTACCACCAGCCGACCCTGGTTTCTGGATGGCGCTGGTAACCACTGCCCCTGCATGCCGTTCCGCCATGACGGTAACGCTTGACCTGCCACGCGCGTGGGGCAAAAGCGTGCCCTGGCGGCTCTGTCGTCCCGTTCTGGTCGCTGAGCCTGCTGAGGAGGCGCGAGGTCGAGGAGTTCGTCATTTCGAGTACGCCTGTGAGGCTGCACGAGGCCTGACCCGCCAGCCTTGAGACGAGTGTCCTGGCGGTGCGGGGCAGCGTCGGCAAGCGCAGCGTCACCATCCGCCCGCACGCCTTGGGGATGATGAGCGGGTCGCCGAGAGAATAGCGTCTCGAGGCGACAAGGAGTCAACATCGCCGCCGCGTAGCTGGTGGAGCCGTGATGAGGGACCCGTTAATGATCTGCCAGGTCGCCTCGGCGCAGGAGTGTCGCCGCGCCCGGACCTGGCGCTCGCCTGGCCGTCTCACCGAGGTGACCGTGAAGGCTGGCATGCTGGAGCAGGCCTTTTGACCGTGCTCCGAGGCAAAATGACGGTGGATGTCAGCGTGCGCCGTTCGGGTTACCTGCTTACGCCCTTGTCGCCGTTGCCAATGGCCTTGTCCTGAGTTTATGAGCCCCCGTCCTGCCCTTTGCTGGCGCGGTTGCCGTTCACTCCCGCCCGCGCCTGCGCAACGAGGACGGAGTCAGAATCAGTACCACACCAGAATTAAAGAAGGACGCGATGGAGGTCTGCTCTCTGGAGGTGGTGGCTTTGAAGGCTGAGGTTCCCATGCCGTTCCAGGAGGAGTAGGAGCCTGGCTGATGGCGCGCCCGAGGAGAAGCCCGCCCAGGCGCGCCGCTGCCCGCGACCAGCGGCCATGACGGCTGAGTCTGTGTTTCGCAGGGCGGCGGAGCCGCCTGGCCGATGCCGTTATTCCGGTGGCGTCGGTCGGGGCTGCCAGGTCAACCGGCGGGGAGCACGGCGGCCCGGCATCTGGTGCGACCGGCATCCTCATCCGATCGGCGGGGTCCTGCTCGGCTATGTGGTCTGGTTCTATTTCCCGGTGCTCCGGTTCAGGCGTCGACGGTGCTCGCGCGGCCGGGTCCCGCACGGTCTCGATGCCCGGGACTTCAGACTCGCAGCTCGACGTCACTGACGCGCGGCGACGGACTCAGCATCGACGGCGTCGGTGGGGTCCTCCCGCCAGTCGGACTCATCGCTTGAGGCCTTGCGGACTGCTCCTCCTGATCCCGCCCTCGACGTCGTCGACAGGTTCTCGCCGTCCTGCTGGGGCTCAACTCCTCCGAGACCTGTCCGCAGTCGCGTCCGTGGTCGTCCGCCTGATCATCCCGTGTCGGCTCACTGACTGGTCAGGTGACCGATCAGAATCGGCGCATCTTCTCCTGTTTGTTCAGTTGTCGGTCGCATCCGCAGGTTCCTGCGTGTCGCTACTGGTCCACGACCAGTCGGAGCCCTGACAGCTGCGGACCTGCCGCCCTGAGGCACCGGCTGCCGCCCCTCACGAGGTAGATAACCACGTGCACGGAGGTTGGCGAGGGACCCCGTTCCTGGTGCTGGCTAGCCATCCGAGCGTAGTCCGCAGGCTGCGGATTCTTGACAGTGGTTCTTATTGCGGTCAGGCTGGTTTGCGCGATCGCAGCCTGCAGCGCCCAACAGTTGTTCCGGGCAACAGAACGGGATCGTCTTCGATGTCGCCATCATGAGCTGAACAGATCCATACAGAGTCTTTTCCCGGCGAAGCGTGACGCGATGGTCCAACGAAGGGCCTTTCGCAGTCATGGCAAGTAAGCGCCAAATCTACTCACAAAGAAAACTAGGCACTTCAGGGGATCTCGACCTAGTCATCAACGCTGGAGTCAGCATCAGCGCGAGCGGACCATATACCCCCTGCCACCTCTCTGTTTCAGACTGAAAGGGACGATCGCCCTCCTGGGATGTGATTCACACTCCTGATGTGCGAGACACATCTTCCTCCCTGAGGTTTAGCCTTCCTAGGAGAGGAGCCTCGACTGAGAGTTTCGAGTTGGCTCACACTGCGGCGCAAGGCGCCGGTAATATCCCCAGCAAGTGCCCCTTCGCTGCATGGTTCAACAGTGATACTTCCTCCACGCCAGGGACTGCACCGCTGGTCGGGTTTGATTGCCTGTGTCTACTACTGCAATCTTTGAGAACCTGGTTGACCCGTTCGTCTTGAACTCGGGGAAAGTACTTTTAGGTCTGGAGGCGAGTAGTTTCAGAGCCACCGCAATCTCCCTGGAGCTCCCTGAGAGTAGTTTTGAGTGTCCTGAGCGATCGATGTGCTCGACGATCGTCGGGCCTGGGGGGTGGTTCCGATGAGCAACGAACAGACGGATCTCCCCTCAAGCCTCGAATTTTGACAAGCAAGCTGATGAGTTGAACTGCATTCTTCTCACGCATTGTGAGATTCGCCACCGTCCTGTCCTATCTCGAAGCAGGACATCACCGCGCCTGACGGAGTGTACCAAAATTCAGCATTACCCCTGAGAACGAGGAACCTCCCATCGCATTCTGGCACCCTCGAGGCACAGTTTGGACGGGCATTCCACAGCCACAATGAGACCTTGCCGGTATCCAGCCTCCCGTTCGCGAATCCAGCGTGGGCTCCCTGGCCGACTGTGGGGCTCTCTATCCATCCAGCGTCCTTCCACCTTGATGTCGACCAGTGTCCGGATCAGGTCTCTACGAACCTCATCCGCAAGTGCGGTGGACAGCGGATGAACCAGAGGATAGCTCACCCTGCTGCGTCTCTCCTTCATCCTCCAGAGCATCCGGGTAGCGACAGAGATAAGGTGATCCCAGTGTTTCGCTCCGCTGTGCAATGGTGGATCTACGTCGATTCTTCAACCTGGAACCCCAGAAGGAGCCAGTTTGATGTCATCGGCGTCCACAGTGATGAAGTTGGATTCACGACCCCAGTCAACACTGCCTGGTCCCAGCGCCCTGACGGACTCTACCCACGGCTTTTTCCTGCACCTGGGGGGCCCGCGCTATAACGACAGGCCCCGCCACCACGCACCCTTCGTCTGCACGTCGCATGTAGGCATCACTAATCGATTTCGAGGGCTCCACACAGAGGTTTCTTGAACTTGCGCCAAAGGTAGTCGCGGGCGAGCTGCTGGAACAGTTTCGACCGACTCCCGACCGTCATCAGCGCTGAGTCCGAGGATACCCGCAACGATGCATTCAGACGATCCGTAGTATCGGCCCTCTCGGCATCGCATCGGTGATCGATTTTAGTTCACCGAACCTCACGGAGATATAGGGAGGATTTCGCGCTTTCATATCACATCATCCCAGTCACCAGGTCGATGGCAATTTCAACGACCAGACGACCGAACGTAGGCGTCAATGAGCGTAAACGCCCATCATCTCTGTCATTGATTTGCTCCGCCGCGATGCCACCCCAGTTCCTTCAAGACCCCTCGACAGGCAGTTCCCTCCGTCTTCATGCGCTCACGAACAGCCTTCACGCCCCCAACGACACCCTGATGCGCGTTACGCTCATCATCCAGCCATCACGAATAAGACCTCGGTTGCACGCCGACTCGATTCTGGACAGATGGCCGCGCGTCTTCTTCAACTTTTCTGGAGTTAATCTGGGGAGTCCAGCTCGCAGGAGGTCCCGGAACAGGGACCCTCAACATGATTGTTTTCCTCACCCTGGCCCTCATGATTTTCACTCCCCTGGGACGATAGATTTATTACACACCAGGCTGGTCCCCACCTGCTAATGATCACCATGCGGCGTATCACCATTCTCCGCATTGAGAATGTCGAGGATCGACGTTACCTCCTCAGCCCGGGGCGAAGACGGCGGTGGTGGCTGTGGTGCGCTGCAGCTGCTGCTGGTCTGCTGGCGGAGCTGGTCGAGCTTGGTGAGGCGCTGGCTGGGGACGGCGTCTCGCCAGGGGTCGCCTGTGGGGGCCAGAAGGCCTTATCATCCTGGGCCGCCGCGCGTCCACGGAAAGTGCTGGCACCGGCCGAGCGAGACGCTGAACGGGACGCAGAATCAACTCGAACGGACGTGGTTCCTGCTGTCCTGACGTGGTGTCGGTGCCACGCCCACCTGGCACCGCGACCGGGAGCGTCCCAGTACCGCGACTTGGCTAACCCGCGCTGCGGCGGCGTGTCCCTAGCGGCACCCGGTGGTGTTGTGGTTGAGGTGCCGCCACAGCGGCGCAGCTGGAGTGAGGGAGGCTCAGCCCTGAACGCCGGGGCAGAGGTGCCTGCCCTGGCTGGCCTGCAGACGTCGCCCGCCGCAAAGGCACCTGGGGCAGGCAGTTCGTGCAGCAAGGCAGGCCTCAAAGGGCATGCTGCAAAGGGCAAACCAGGCTGACCAGCCTGAACAGGTTGCCCGGCTGGGCCGGCCGACCAGACTGATCTGAATGGGCCCGAATGGCCCGGTTGACTCCGCGGCCAGACTGGTCAACTGAACCGGCTGGCCTGAATGGCCTGATACCGGCTGTCCTGACTGCCCTGGCCTGCCCGGCTGGGCCCGGTTGGCCTGTTATCCTGCTGGGCTGGCCTGCCCGGCTGACCCGGGCGTTTGGGCCGTGGCGAGGCAGCCGCTGTAGTGGCTGGCGCCACCGGCGGCCCGCAGACACCGGCGCACAGAGGCGGCGACCGCTCGGACCCCAGGCACCTGCACCCGGCAGGCTTCCACCGGCGCGCCCCATCAGAGCACCTGCGCTGGGGCGCCCGACCAGCACTTCTCGCCATCAAGCACCCACCTGCAGGCCTTTGTCCGTCTGGTTCGTCGGGGCGACCACCCGTCTGCCCGTCGGGAGTTCGTTAGAACCGGCCCTGCCTGGGCGCGAGGTCAGGTGAGCCGACATGAGGCAGAGGAGTCCGTGGAAGCCGGGCAACCTGCTCCGCCGGACCAGGAACCGGCTGACGGCCACCGGCTCACCCGGTTTCCTGCATGGCTGGAGAACCGTGCTGGCGCGCCCAACCTGTGCACCCTGTCCAGCCCAGCCCCATCCAGCCTGGGCCCTGTCTCCGGGGTGCCCATCTCCGGGGCACTGTCGCCGGTAGGGACTCATCACTGAGCCCAGGCGCACATCCAGCCTGCCCTGGGTGCCTGTCCCTAGTCTGTCTGGGGTGGGTGCGTCTGGGTCTGTCCTGGTGGCGGTCAGGGCCTGTCAGGCTCATCACGAGTCAGGTGGGTTCCTCCAGACGCCGGGGGCCACTGGGCACCTGGGGCCAT